>PPYE01207160.1_pt1 | contig 212394 bp, 187 predicted proteins | sample 1559881 | NCBI WGS metagenome assembly PPYE01 (sample SAMN08240022, study PRJNA423297) | Human gut metagenome, whole genome shotgun sequencing project.
GTGAAGTGGTACCGATGGGTGAATAGTTCTGGCCGATGAAGTTTGCTATGGCTTTCTGCCGCTCGGCTTGTTGCTTCTCTAATTCGTCTTGTTTGTCCGGTTCTTCGTCGTTTTGATAAGAACGGAATCCTATAGGCTTTTTCATTGGGCACCTCCTTTCTGATTAGGAATAAGGCCTAAAAATTCGGTACGGGCATTATGTAATGTTGCTAAAATATCCAAAAATGTTTTTGAATTGTCATAGAAATAACCACTGTATTCAAGGAGAAAGCCGATACTGTCATCCAACAATTCTGCAAGAGATGCCGCTCGATTATTTTGCAATTTCAATAAGCAATTAGATATGGAATCGTCAAGTACAATTCCATTAACGGTAGTATTATCCATTCTCACCTCCTTTCTGTTCCAGCATATTCGCCTTCTCACTAAATTGAAAAATGGAACGTACCTTGCAAATATCGAGAAAGAATACCGTGTCCGGGCATCCGCCACTTATGACATGGGCCTCGATACGTATGGTACAATCACGTCCCAAAGGGGTAGCAGTACATTTCATGCGCTTCAAGTTCGGGTGTTCAGCATTAATGCGGTTGACCGTATCGCCTATTTCATGCTTGAGTGCATCCAGGGAAAGTTCATCCTTGATAAGAACGTTTTTATACTTCTCTACATAATCAATAACCTTTTTCCATGCCCGGTTCTTGGGGGAATAGGTCTGCAGATGGTAAACAAAGAACATCATGCTTTGCCTCCTTTCTCATTAAAGGTGATGTTGACTGTCCCACCATTGACATAGATGGAAATGGATTTGTCGCTACGTGCTGCACGGATACGTTTACGTCCTGCGCACAGTTCAACACCCAGCTGGGCAAACAGTTCTTGAACCTTCTCTGCGGATACATAGCGTCCGCGAGCGCTTTGAGATTGTTTTGTCATAATGAAGAGCATTTAAAATAAAACAATATGTTATTAAAGACGGGAAAGGGAACTTTCTCCAAAAAACTGGAAAACTTATAAACAAAGAAAGTTCCGCTTTCCCGTTGCTCTTCACCTTGACAAGGCAGTGGGTGCATTAACACTCCACACGGGGGTCGGAACTATAGAATACCATTGGGCATAAAAAATGCCAACGGCAAAAGTTGGCGAACAGTCTCGCCTTGTCAAAATGAAGAGCACTGCAAAGATGCAGGTTTATTTTGAAATGGCAAAAGAAAAACGGAGATTTTTTTGTTTGCTGTATAATCGAAAACTTTTTATTAATACTTCTACAATCATTTGCTTTAATGAAGTAGATAATGAAGATACTCCAGCTTGTGAATAGAGTAAGTTTTAGATTGTTATTACCTTGTTGAAATTTATGGAACTTTTTTCTGGAACAATACAATTATCAGAGAATATCATATACTCTTGCCCTTTTCCAACTGTAGCCGCACTATAATTTAGAGAATATTCGTACATTCGGAATTTTAAATAAAGGTCAAGAATAAAATCTTCTTTATCATAAGTTACCACCCACTTTATATTTTCTAATCCTGCGATTGCATTATAAATATCTCTATGGTCTTGGTCATCATAATAATTCATATAGAGACCCTTACCTTTTTTGTAGTAAGGTGGATCAAAGTAAAACAAGGAATTATTTGGTAGATTACTCTGTAGATTATGAATTAACTCTACTGCATCTAAATTATGCAATTCAATTTTGTCTTTATATAAAGCTATTAATTTAATACGTTTTTTCAAATCATCAGAATTATAACGAGCATCAATTAAATAATTCCCAGTTTGATTAAGCCCACCGATAACTCCCCCTTTTATAATACCGGAACGATTTGTCCTATTTAAAAAGAAAGTCGAAAATCCTAAAGATAATAGTTCGGCATTAGTTTTGTTTTTTTGAATTTCTCTTTGTTCATACCAAGTATCAATCGTGATAGGAGTATTTTCTATTAGCTGGCAGAATTCATCTGTATAATTTAAAATAGAATACCAAAAAGCAAATAATGAGCGATCTTTATCATTTATAATAATTTGATTGGCAACCCCGTTAATTAACAAAGAAAGAGCTATGGAACCTCCGCCAACATAGGGTTCTATATAGGTTCCCCCTATTAAATTATTTGCAACAAATAATTCAGAAAAGAAAGAAGATATCTTTCCTTTTCCTCCAGGGTATCTAAGTGGCGAGTAACGCATCATATAATTATTCTGATTCTATTTGAGACCACAAAGTTACCATAAAATCCTGAATATTATCCCAAGTTGTTTGAATATCTATTGGCACAGGGGAAAGTTTGTTACTATGTACATAAGCATTCATTGTATCCACTCCCCAAATAGAATTACGTTCTTTGGTTAATAATTTTACAGCTTTTAATATTGTTTCATCTGCAATTTTCTCTTTATATAAGTATTGACTAGCATCATTAACCTTCTGATACAAACTTCTTGAAGAATTGGAAGCCGAAATTTCTCCTTCTTTAAGTAATCCTTTTTTTTCAATGAAAGTATCTACACTTAATTCTAAAAAAACTCTCAAAGTGACAGCTGCACAATTAACAAAACTTCGAACATCTATTTTTTTTCAATTCATCATAAATTTTATTTGCTTTTGGATTGGAAATCCTAATAATACAATTATTGGGTATAAGAGTTTTACGTTGGGTCGGAATAGACTTCTTTAAATGTCCCTTAGAATGCAAATCACTTCCCTCATTCTTTGCTGTATTATCTTCTTCTTCCAAATTAGGAATTTGTTCTAATGGATTATCCAACCTCCAAACTTCTCCTATTGTCTTATTTTTATCAGGCAGTTTTTCTCCTAAGCCTTGAATATAATCTTTTCTTTGCTTGGCATTATATATAGAACTAACCTTAAAATCTTTATCAGACAAATCTAAAATAATTTGCCCTAAGGCCTTAGCTATTTCTTCTTCTTCAAGATTAGAACTTAATTTAGAATTTATATACTTTAAACCCAAAATTTCCCGAACACTTTTATCTCCTAATAAACGAGCAAAATTTGTGAGTTTAATGTTTTCGGAAGCCCTCTTTACTTCTTCTTGTACGAAAGGAGATGTTCGTATGAAATCAATAGCTTGTATTTCTACAGACTTATTTTTTCCATGTTTTATATCAAATCTCTGTACTTGCTCTGGTTTCCACTCAACTATACCAACTCCATTCTGTTCTCCTGTATGTTCTAATCGAACCCATTTATCTGCCTCTTCTACATCATCATAAATATAGCACATTATTTTTCTAATCGGAGTTTCCATAAATCTTTCATGCAGCTTAAAAAAACGATTCTTTAATGAAGCATGTTTTTTAGAATCAATTAACTTAGGGTTAGCCATCAATTTTAATGCTGTGGTTCTTCTGTTTCCTTCCTTTACAAGAAATTTCTTGTTAGATTTCTTTGATGGCATAACATAAAATGGCTTGGGAGACAACCCATTCTCTAAAATATGTATCGCAATATAATAAATTTTGTCTCCTAATTTTGTTAGCATTATGTCTATAGCCTGCTTTTCATTCTCAACAGACTCAAAACGATCATTATCTGGATTTATAATTAAATTAGAAATACTGATAGATTTGTATTTTTTGTTTGTCATAATATTAAATGGCGAATCCTTCACTATAGTGCGCCTACAGGAATGAATAAACCTGAACCCAATCTTATGGGTTACACTATGGAAAAGGATTCATTTAATTCATTTTTTGGCGTTGCTAAAATAGTGATTTTATCAAACTTAACAAAATAAAAAAACTTTTTATTCTAAATTTAATTCATGATTATTTGAATAATGAAATAAAAAAGGCTTCCAACCCGTGGAAGCCCCTCTGTCATTAAAAACCTTACGGCCTCGCGATAGACCGAGAAGTATCTTTCATTATGTCGCCAAGCTCAGATAGAGCTAAAGATAGAGTATTCAGTTCATCAGCGGTGAAGTTGGCTGGTTTGCCGTTTACCGCACTTCCGTTAATCCGTTGATATAGCCATTGGCGTGTTCTGCCAAAATAGTGCTGGGCAATATACGACATAGAAGCGAAAGGCAATACTTTTTCTAAGGTCTGCCTGATTTCTACTGTTTTCACAATGGCTTGGGCTTCATTGATTGATTGCCTGGCACCATCTTGGAATGCTTGCGCAAACGCTTTTTTATCCTCCGGTGAAAGCGTCTGCAGAAAAGCCCTGAAACGTTTTTTATGGTCGGCCAATTCCTCCGGAGTATTGCATTTTACATATTCCGACTTCCATTTTCCCAATTCTTTCTGTACGTCCATAAGCCTAAAAATTATATGTTAGAGAAAAAGTAGCCCCCTCAAGGAGGGCTACCGTTTTCATTCAGCTTGTCTTGTGCATCATTCAAGTCATCGAGACAATCATTGATGCCTTCCTCAAGCTCCTCATCGGAAATCCAATCAGTATTCTGAATGTCATCCCAATAGAGGGAAAAGAAGCTGAGGTCTTTTTTCGCAGCTTCAATCCGAGCCTTTAGCTCTTCTTCTTCAGTCATAAAAAGATCGCGATACATTATGACACTGCAAATATAATAACCTTTTGGTAATTACGCAAGGGAAAAAGGAGTTATTTTTGAGAGGCAGATGTCTTTTTAACATTATTATTCTATCCGGTAAAAAGTCCCCTTCAGTACCTTGCTTAATCCATCAACATCTATTTCCGTCTCAATCTTCTCGCACAAATACTGCTTGTTGCCTATAAGAAACACCTTATTCACATCTGGCAGCTTATTGGCTTGGAACTGGATTGTGTAAGGGATATTGGAGTGAAACAGACTGAGTGTCGACAACCGATGTCCGACACTGTCCGGACAAACATCGTTCAAGCTTAGGGAATACGGAAGGAAGTCCGTGAGCTGTGCTTCGGTCTTCTGCTGGTAGTCCGTAAAAGGATAGGCATAATCATAGGCATGTGTCTGACCGCTGTAAGTTACGTTCTGCCGGTTGAACTTGCCGGTATTGACAGCCACTTCCATGTGCCCGTTTTTTTCCTGCTTCTCCTTCAGCTCCACGTCACCGTTTATGGCTTCCTGGACATTGAAGCGCTCCTGCTTGGCAACAGTAGCCTGGTAGCCCACCGCGGGTATGTTCAATACCATGGAGGTGTACGGACGGGACAAATCGTAATCAGCTACAGAGCCATACACGCCGACATTGAACTGAATAATTTTAGCCGGGACGATTCCGAGTGAGGTCTCTACATCGGACGATTCCGGGTCACGGATTAAATCCGCATACAAATTGACTTCACGCAGCGTATTCTTATCATTTTCATTGTAGTTGATATAATACCGTTTGCCAACAATAAAGATTGTACTTTTCTTGTCACTGTCACCCATTCCATTGTATGCGGCCAGCATTGCATCGTAAGAATCATATTCTTGTTTGTATGCAGCCTCTATGATGTCCCTTTCAATTCGCAGATAGCCGTCATCCGTATGGGAAGGCAGATTGTAGCCCACATTGCCAGTGCTCAAGTCTTTCTCATTCTTTTCATCTTCAATATCCACAGTGAACTCCCGTAGCAGGGAAGATGCAGGAATTATCTCCTTTCCGGATTCTGTAAAATAATCGTTAAGCCCTACGAGACTCACCACTTTGGTGCGTTCGTTGACCACCGTAACCGCACAAAGGAATTTCTCCAGTTCATCAAAGAATTCGGAAACAGTCCAGTGCGGCAATGCGGCGGCCACCCGGTTGCTGCTTACCGCGCTGCATACATAAACGTTCCGCAAGAAATTGTTATCAAAGAAGGAGGTATCGAACGTATAGCCAAAATACTCCACTATTCTCTTGATGACTGTCAAAAGGTATGGTTGTACACATCGACGGCCATAATAGGGGCAAAGGGTAAAATTGTTCGTGCCGAACTCATAGATTGCATCGTTCTGAAGATTCTCCCATTTGGCTTCCTGATAGAACACCGGCAACCATACAGCTTCAATGTCGTCCACCGAACCGTAGTAGTTCACCATATTGGCAGGTGGCTGGAAACGGTTCTGATTGTTGTTCGGCCAACTGATTGTACCTAAATCAAGTTCGTCAATATACAGATCATCATTCGTCAGCAGATTAAATTCCGCATTACCCGATACGAGCTGTACCTTAACCAGTGCATCTTCTACTGAGAGTAAAACCGCACTGCCGTAAAGCAGGCATCTGGCGTCAACGATGAGTGTGGCCGGAAGGATAGTCTTTTTTTTCGTCACATCCAGTCTGTTCACGTGCTTGAATATGGCATGATTGGCAGGCATGGGGAGTTCTATGTCCAAGGAGTAATTGGAACTGCGGGTGAAATACGGATTCTCGGAGGTGAACGTAATGTTGAACCCTTCAGGAAGGGCGGCCAATTGCCCGTCAATGTATAATTCTGTCATTGCTTGTTGCGTGATTTATTGTTGTTCAACTTCTGATATTCTTTTTGTGCCTGGTTGATACCCCGTTTGCCGGTAACATAAGTTTCCGCTACCAAAGGGGCATCCAGCCTGTTTTTAAGCTTCCGCAATACGCGGGTACATTCTATCAGCATCGCCACCATAGCCGGGTCATTGGTCGTCGTTGTGGCGCTGGCAGCAGGTGCCTTGGCTGGTACGGTACGTGTACTCTTTCCGGAACCTGCTACAGCCGCTATGTCTTCAGCTGTCAGATTACCAACATTACCGCTACGCTGTGCCACGTCAATGGCGTCGAATATCGGTCGCAGATTCGGGTTGGCCACAGCAAAACGGTTGGCGACAAATTCATTGGAATGTACAATACCTTGCGGCTGATTCCAGTCACCGGACGGAGTAAAGCCGCCGGTGTAGAAATTGGAGATAAGCCCTTTGGCTGTCTCAAATGCGGCAGTTATCAGAGCAATCTCTCCGGCAGCTTTAGCTACACCTACGAAGCCGAGTGAACCTATATTCTTGATGGTGCGTTCGGTAACGGCCATAATCATCATACGTTCCAACGCATCAAGCGACATAGTAAGAATATTCTTCAGGAAGTCCTTGAGAGACACCTCGGAGTCCGTGAAGAATTGCGCCATGGTCTCTCCGAAGCCTTTCGCCAGGTCAGACAGTATGTCAAACTTCTCACGTTCAATCCGTTTTTCTTCTTCAGCATCTTTTTGGGCATCCTTCAGATTACGTTTACGCATCTGTTCACGTACCTGGTTTTTCTTCTCCTCACTGATTGCCGCGTCATTGAGAACCTTATGGTAATATACATCTTGCAGTCTGCGCAGCTCATTGAAATACTCCTCCTCGGAAGTCCTGTTTTCATAATGATACATGGCGGCAGCTTCCACCTGCATTTGGTACTCTTTGTCCAAACGGGAAAACGTCTCTTCTGCCTGCTCCTTACGGCGTTTCTCTTCATCCTTGGCAGACTGTTCATCAAGCCTGCGCAATTCATCACGCGCCTTTATTTCCGCATCAAGTATTTGGTCATTGATACGTTGAATCTCTGAAGGCTCAAGCCCCTTGACCTTCAGCTTATCGTTGAGCAGTTGTATTTCTGCATCCCGCATCTGCTTGTTGTATTCTTCCTGGGTCATCTTATCGTCAGCGAGGTACTTCCGTTTGATGTCAGCGATACGTCGGTAGTAGTCGGCTTCAGCTTGGGCGAACTTGTCTTTGGAAGTGTTGTTTTTATCGCAGGTACAAGGTTTGTTTCCACATATCGGACATTTTCCACCGTCATTGCCTCCGGTGGGATTGTTTTTAGGAGTGTTCGGATTCAATGCTTTCCATTTTTCTTGTACCAGTTTCTTATAACGTGCAGTTAAAGATTCAACAATCTCTTCTTCTTGGGAAATCTTGTTGCGAACATCCTCGCGAGCCATCGACCCCATCGGTGAATTGTCACTCAATGCCGGGGATTTTTGAAGGCGCATCAGGTTGATCCGGTGCTTATCCAGTTCGTCGGCAGCCTCTTTTAATTCGATATTGGTTGCTAATACGGCATTATATCGGTCAAGTGCCTCTGTGTTTTCATTGATGATTTTGCCCTCTTTATCAATCTCTGCATTATAATCCGGAATAATAGCCTGCAATTGTACAATTGCCTTTTTACGTTCAAAATTGGAAAGATTATTATTGTGTATTTTGGTGGTCAACTGTTCAATCAGTGATGATTGACGCGCATATTCATCATTTGATTTTTCTGTAATTTTCTCATTGACTTTATTTAGGTCGTAATAAGCTTTGGTGCGTTGTGTCAGTTTGTAGGATGCGGTAGCTGCTGCAAGAACTAATGTAACCAGTAAGCCAATCGGATTGCTGGACATAATAGTCCAAGCTGCTTTCAGCGATTTGGCAGCCAAATCAACGCGCCCGTGTAAAACCTGCACGGCAGCGGCATATAAATAAGTGGCGGTACGTAGTGATTTAAGTAAAACAGAATGTCCTTGCATGAGCATTGATAATTTACGCAAGTTTCCAAATGATGTCACTGTATAACCAGACAATGTATTCATTGATGCGGCATAAGCCAAATTGAGAACTGTCGCAATTTTGGTAAGTGAATTCCAAATAGAATACCATGCTGTAATTATCTTCAGCCGGGTAGCATATACAAGCAATATCGTACTAAGCCACAATACAGTACCACCCCATTTTTTGCACCAGTCAATCAATCCCGGCAAATACTTGAGCACATTGGTCAGCATATTCGTACTCACCGTCAGAGCCGGATTCAGTTTCTCTCCCAAATCAATGGCTGCCAGCTTCATCTTATTGCGTGCCTGCTCCAGTTTGGCCTGTGCAGTATCACTGTTTATGGCCGCCTGCTCATACGCCACATTGGTACCGGTGACGGCAGCGGTGAAGTCTTTCACCATCTCCGTGTTCTGAAGGATTACGGATGCGGTATTGTAGCCTTCCTCCCCGAACATCTTCTTGATGGCGCCTGCATCCATATTCTTGTTCTTCAGATTCTCCAGTGCCTTATCCAACCCGACGATTTTAGGGTTGGTCTCGTCCGCTCCGGTCTGAAGAACCAGAAAGAATTTCTTCAATCCCGTTCCGGCCACTTCATCCTTTATACCCCGATAGGCAAGCGTTTCAATCAATGCGACCGTCTGTTCAATGGGAACATTGGCCGAAGCCGCTGCGGTACCTGCATTCCGGATAGCCTTTGCCTGGCTTGCGATATTGGCGGAACCTGCCTGGGAGCCGGCAGCCAATACGTTGGTAAACCGTCCTGCCTGGTCTGCTGCCGCCCCATATTGGTTGAGTGATAAGGTAAGTGAATCAACCGCTTCGTTCAGGGTAATGTCCTTGGCTGCCGCCTGCAACCGCATGGCTTCCTCCGTAACAGCCTTGAGCGCTTCCTTGTCACCAAGCAGTTCCGGCTTGGCCGAACCGACCAGCATGAACGCATCCAGGATTTCGGCTGCCGACTGGCGGACACGCAAGCCCTCTTTTGTCATGGTGGTGGAAAGCGTCTTGGCCTGCCCGGTCAACCAGGCAATGCTGTCATCATCAAGTCCGGTCAAGGCTTTCAGCCCGGCCTGGGACTCCTCCAACTTGTTGCGTTCGTCTCTGATGGCGCGCAAGGCAAGGGTAAAACCGGTAAGGAAACCTATTACGGACAAGATAACTCCACCGAAACGGTTGAACCAGTCTACCATACTGCCAATACTGACAGTCGCTTTCTTGGTTTCGGTGGTGATGCCTTTTATCTCCTGGCGATGCTGTTTTAAAATCCCCTGAAGATGCTGTATCTTCGCCATGGTGCGGTTGTATTCCTCAGAGCCGCGTGTCATTTCCTTAATGTCACGCTGTAGGCGTTTCATCTCCAAATCAATGGAATTGATGTCATTCTTAATTTCCTTGCCATCGATGTACAAGTAGACACCTCTTTTGACAGTCTTGTCACTTTTTGCCATAACGTTTTTCAATTGTTATTTTATCAAACTTCTGAAGCACATTCTTGAGTGCCTGGTCACCGTAATACTCTCCGGATAAATCTGCCAGTGATTCGATGTTATCCACAATGGGAGGGTCTAACCAGGGTAGGGGACTTCGCCGGATAACGGCATAGTGTTCATCAACGGTACGCATGCGCCGGATACGATATTCAGAAACACGTAAAGAACGCAGTTCCTGACGTTTCTTCTTATCGCTCCATGCCGAATGTCCCTTCATTATAATTCCGTTCTTGACGATATATCCACGCCCGGCGCCATACTCCCGGTACGCACCATACCGGGCAAAGCGGAAACCCAGACCGACATAAGCCGGTCCACCTTCACGGTCTTTCAGCCAACGGGATTGCAGTTCCCTACGCAATCTGCCGGTTGCGTGTGTCCGTTGTAGAATATTTACGGAGGTATTCCTGACTTTCCACGTCCAGTTCTCAACTCCTCGATTGAATTTCTCGGAGGTCATTAAACTCTTTTCTTCAGTTATTGCCATAAAAAAGCCTTTAGTTCCGGACACAAAACTAAAGGCTGAAAAGAGTGGAAAAAAGGACAAGAATTCAGCGGACAGAGAACTTGAAATCATTGACCCGGTTCAGCCATCCTTTCCGGAATACAAGCTGCGACGGGTCCCTTTTACAGATTTCTTCAATAAACCGGATTCTGTCTGTCTTGATAGCTTCGAACAGCTGCCGTTGGTTGGCCAGATTGATACTTGCAACCGTCTGAGGACCTACGATGCCGTCTACATTGATTTGCAGTAGTTGTTGTACCCTTGTGATACCGGGACGTCCGGAGGCCCACACCCAATCCACACAGATGTTCGCAATGGACTGGTTGTGTATGAAGTCCGCTTGGTAACGGTCCCAATAATACTTCTTGAAAACATGAAAAACGTCATCCGGAGTAATCATGCGTAAATCATCCGCATCAATATCTCCGTCACCATCCTTGTCATAACCACATGATTTCCACGTAGACAAGGTTATCCCCATATTGGTTTTGCCACCTTTGTCATTTTTGTGGTCACTCCATCCGCCTTCCCATTTGCGGATGACCTTGAATAAGATTTCTGCTTTAGCCATACTACTTTTATATATTTCATTATCTTACGTTTCTTCTATTTCTATAATATTCAGCGGAACCTCCATCCATCCTTTTGTCGCATTCTCCATCCCCCATTGCAATTCGAACATTCCCGATTCCGGTACGGTGATTTCCTGTTCAAGCCATCGGGTGAGATTGCCTATGACATCATAACCGTCCGGCAGTTCAAACACATTGGCAACACCGTCCACGACGGTCTGTACCTTCATGAATTCCGTGGAGTTCTTATAAGTGGAGTTCAGGGAACAGAACAGCCGCAGACGGTATGTCCCTGGAGAGAGATGTATCGAGGCTGTCCTGTGTCCGTATGTATTCTGCGGGAAACCGTTATACCTGACATATTTCTCCAACACACTGTCCGGATACATGCCACTATCGTCACCTGTAGTTGCACCACCGACCCTGATATCCTCATTGAAATTGACGGAGTCCCCTTTGACGACAGTTCCGGCATCTTCCCCGGAATCCCATACAAAGGTCCGGGCTGTCGCCGAGTAATTCATCCTATTGATGCCAAGCCCACTGTCAAACACACATCCGGGGGCAACATCATCATAGGCCCATCCTATACTGACCACTGCCTTACGCGGCGGATTGATGGTGATGCTTGCGGACCGGGTTTCAGTCATCTGCCCGAATCCGTCCATCAGTTGTACATACAAGGTCTTCGCGCCCGTTGTATCAAACGTATAGGAGAAACGTTCCGTAAACGCAGTCCAACCGGCAGAGGTCAAATCCTCCGTTTCACCTGCACGGTAGTATCGGGGCATGACAGAACCGCTGTATGATATTTCAACACTCACAGTCTTTCCGTTCTTTTCAGGAACACCGTCCTCTATCACGACAGAGGACAGTACCAACGGGCTTTCCTGATAGATGATGGATGCGGATTTAACAGCGCTCTCTTCCGTAGACGACTTTATCTGGCAGTACAATGTCTTCGGTCCTGTGGAAAGGAATGTGAATTCTACGGTATCACCGCTCCACTCCGACCACACCGTGTCGGAAAAGTCCCTTTTCTCACTTATACGGTAATGTGTCACCTCACCCTTGCAATTCATCCGCACGCTGACCTTATTGCTCAAGGTACTGGCGGCACCTCCGTCTATCACAATGGATGACAGTCCGAAAAGGGCATCCACGATGTCCGGACTCCTATATTTCCCAAGGAAAGGGCCTATAGGGAACACCTTGTCGTACCAATTTTTATAGCCGTTGAAATCAAAACGGAAACTGTCGCCGCATCCTCCTTCAACCAGAGGCGAGGAGGCGGCAATGCGATAGTCCAGATTGATGGAATCGGCAATCTTGTACCGCTCGTCAATAGCCTGGAAATCGAAAGGGTAACGCGGGTATTCCAGTTCCATGTTCCCCTCTACTTTCCAACCGGACATTATATCCGCCGCCTGACCTCCCCAGGCTCCCTTATGTACACAGAAGTTGTCCAGAATACGGACATTCTTGCATTTGTTCGCCTGACTGAACAGATATGGCACGCCATACGAGAAGAGGATGTTGTTATGTATATTAATCAGATGCCCTATTGTCAACCCGGTATCATAATCGGACTGCGGGGGTTCCTGGAAGCCCCCCAGATAGAAAGCGCTTGAGACTTCCGTGCCGGGAGCGATGATATTGTTGAAAATCTCCACATCACCCATGCACAGGCACTGGATGGCAGGGCCGAAATGCCCGCGTATGACATTGTTGTATATTTTGCCACTGAGACCGAGGGCAAGAGCCGATGTCTGGTCCTTCTCCATACGGTTACCGCCATTGATGAATTCATTATAGCATATCTCGGCATCTTCGGCATTATTGAGCTGGAAGTTGTCATAACCCTGATTCTCATAGATATTACGGTATATGCGGGTGTTGTACAAGTGGTGCGCACGGTATCTGACCTCCTCCCCGTTGCTGTTGGTACCGGTATAATAATTAGGACTGTAGTGTCCCAGATAGCTCCCTTCTCCGACCGTGTCATGAATATGGTTATGATGGAGCCTGAGATTTTCCAGCCTATAGGCAGGCCACCACCCCTGGGGGTTATCGGCCGTGGGGTCTGTCTTGATCATGAATCCGGCAAAATCCGCCTTGTCGATCTCGATACCAAAGAATTCAAGCTCGTTCGAATAGTTGGTGACTTGTATGGCGATATTCGCAAATTCCGGCATGGCAATCATTCTGAACCCCTTATCTAGATTATGATAGCCCCTACCGTCAAAGACGATATGGGCGCAGTCATTGAAGAGTATGCCGAACCAATAGAACCAGTTGAATTCAAACGGCTCCTCAGTATCTATCGTGAAAATGATCGGATTCTCCCGCGTGCCCTTGAAATTGTCAAGACGCAGACGCATGGGGTATCTCTCACCGAACTGCGGGTCATATTTTAGGATAACCGTACAGCCTGCCGGATAATCCTTACCGTCTATAATCCAGCTCTCGGCTCCACCCACAATCTTGGCGTCGGGGACGAGATACTCAACCGCTTCATCACGGGGGGCAAGCGCGGGGGTAACGGTTATGAGCTTGTTGATACGTTTGGTAAAAGTCACACCGGTCAGGACATCTGTCACGTCCACCTCCACATCGTATATTCCACGGTCGGACACAGCATCGAAGGTATAGGGGGATGCCGCCCAGACAGTCGGTCCTGGACGGCTCGTGTCAAAGCCGACGGTTTTCACTGGTTCCGGTTCATTCTCCTTGTATATACGCGCAACGATGGTATTGTTGCGGGAAGTGGCATAACCGTTTTCGGCATATATCGAAAGATAGCCCCTTTCCCCGACACGCACTATCTCAGTGGCGGTAACCATAAAATAGGGCTCGGTGGCGGGAAGCATCGGATATGCGATTTTCCTGACAGAAGCGTTGCCGCTATCGTTGGATACACTGACGCTCTGTATGAACTCACCTGCGGCAGACATATCTACAGTCTCTGAGGATTTTCCCAGTACACAATCCAGGACAGACCGTTCAGGCCCGGCTCCACCATCAAGCAGATACTCGTGTTGCCTCACCCATTCGCTTGTACTTGATATGGTAACTTTGTCCCCGACCAGAGGGAAAGGGTTGTCAAGTCTTGCGGACAAGGAGGGAATGCCGATCAGGGCTTTCAGAATCTCGTGGTATTTCATATATTCATCATTATTCAATGGTTACATCATATAACTGGTCTGCTGTATATTCTCCGTTCCCGTCAAGCTTCGGACGGATGGAGAACGATGCCAGGCGGCCGACAGATACAATCCGGTTACCGACATCGTCCGATTTGGTTATGTTGAACACAACCATCCTGTCCCGGTTCTTGGACCGTGCAAGCAACACCAGGGTCTGGTCTGACGGCATACTGTATTGGGCAGCGCTGCTGAAGACTTCATTGCTGTAACGGTTTATACCGTCGTAGCCATCGGTGGTGTCGGCTGTCTCGTCAAACTCGACGCTGTAGTAGTTGTCACAGCCGATGCTGGTATTGTCCCGGTCATTCGTCTGGTACTTGTAATCGAATTCACGTACATATTCCGCGACGCTCTTGTGAATGGCTGCCAGTTCCGCTGTCAGACACGGGCGGTCATCCATCAGGATGGCGCTCCCGTCGGTAATCTGTGCCGTGCCAGCCTCATATCCCTGTGCTTGTATGTACGCAAGGTTTCCCTGGTTGTTTCCGGCAAAATACACCGGTGAAGTATTGTCGGCCATGGAGTACAATACGGTCTCCTTATTATAAATATTACTGCCACTTATGAGGCTATGGACGCTCGAAAGGATGAAGATGCCATGATTCTGCTCATTGTGCCGGACAAATATATTGTTCACATTGACCAGCCTTTCGATAGCGGAAGTGCTCGAACGCGCGAAAAACTCCTGGAAATAGCCGCTGCTGAACACGAAGGTATTGTTCGCGATTATTATTTCCTTGGACATGCCGGGGAACGTGAACCACGTGCAGTCCCATTGGTATTTCGGAAGCTCCATGTTATCATGCATGTAATTGCCGGATATGAATATCTTGTCCGCGCCGAGTTCATTGCTTATTCCGATGACCGGTCCGCAGGTCTTGTAGATATGGTTACGCTCTAAGAACAGTTGTTTGACCTTGCCTACGGAAATGGCTACCTCATTGTAATGGCTGCCGTCTATGTCACAATCCATGATATAGACATCCGTTGCCGAAAGGCTCATGATTGACGGGTGCCCGACCACTTCGGCCTGCATCACTGATTCGGAGAATCTTATCTTTGATATATAGACGGTATTCGCGTCTGTAATGGAAATCGGCTGGACAACGACCTGCGACATACGGATATTATGGAGACACACATTCTCGTATCCTTTGACCGTAATGCCGTAGCGGGTGCGGTAATTGGAGTTCGGACTCTTGGTGCTCTGCCCTTTGACGGTCAGGTTCTCAAAGTACAGGTTGCGGCAAGGCTTGCGTTTGGAGATGTTTGTGGCATAGATGCAGGCGGGCTCCTCCGGTGCATAAACACCCTCGTAGGTATTGAAGTTCAGGAAGGTGATGTCCCGGATGATGATGTTACTGCAATCCTCGATATGTATGCCACCGAAACCGCGGCCGTCGAGTGTGCATTTGCCGGCCCCGTCAATGGTAAGTATATGTGCGGTATCCTGGTTCCAGCCTTTCATCTCCACGCTCCACATGCTGTCCTCATCCTGGTATCTGTTGCCCTTGTAGTCTATGTTGGTCTGGGTGCATGTTATCGTCACATCCTGCGTCAGACCGTCGGGATAGTCCTCCATGACCGATTTGGTCGCGTTGTAGATGCCGAGATATTGCCGTCCGTTGTCGCTGCGGACATAGACGGGCGGTATGACCTTGTTCCAGTCCTCCGCTCTCATTGCCCAAAGATTCAAGATACCCGCAAAGAGACGCCCCACACGTTCGGACGTATTCTCACCTTTTCGGGTGGCACCACGTACCTGGTCGGAAAGGGACTGCAGAATCTCTATGGAATCATCTCCTTCGGCAGTATCGAACTCGATACCGGACTGCTCCAGCAGATCCAGGATGCCGGCAAAAACACGTCCGACACGTTCGGCGGTATTCTCACTGTCCTCGGTAGCACTGCGTACCTGTGCCGCCAGTTCCTTCAATGTCCCAAGCGTATCGTATCCCTCGGAAGGCTCGAATGAAATTTCGGATTCTTCCATGAGGGCAAGGATGCCCACAAAGAGACGCCCGACACGTTCAGCCGTATTCTCACCTTTTCGGGTGGCACCACGCACTTGTGCCGCCAGCTCCTTCAATGTTGTAAGTGTATCAGACATACTGTATCATAAAAATGCATTGCGGCAATTCAAAACCTTGTAAAGTTCGGACAGATGTATTGCCGCAACCACGCCATAAAGCTGGTTATCATTGTTTACCACATAATCCGCTTCCACATCCTCCAAGGAAAAAGCGAGCCACAGCCTTTTCTTCCTTTTGTCTTCCAAAATTTGGTTGAGCAGCTCATCAAGAATGCGCTCGCACTTGTCAAGGGCAGCCTCTATCTGCTCATAGTCGGAGGTGTCGGACACATGCTCCACAATGAAGAGCAGGTAATCGCGGTCTTTTCGGTATGCACCCGGATTACCGCCGTAACCGAATCCTGAGCCACGGTCCACAATCACTGCCGGATAGTGGAGCACGCTGTCCAGTGCCGTATGCTTCTCTCGTTCTGATGAGAGGAAGTGTACTTCATCATTCTCCTTGTGTCGTATATCGACATGCCTTTCAGCCAGATTCTCTATGTATTCCGAAAAAGTCATTTCTTCTGTTTTTGGGCGTCACGTATCCTTTTGTTGAGCAGGCGGAATGCCGTTGCCACCGGCATCGCCTGGTATTTCTCCATCACCGCCACATCGTCACCGACAAAGGCGTCGAAGATGTCGAGCCAGTTGACTGACGGTGCGGCGGGACTATTCCGCTTTTCCTCCGGTTCATCATCCAACGGAAAGAGGAAAGGAAAAGCCTTTGAAAGCCACCTCTTGACAAAAACGTAGTTCAGGAATATGGCATACTTGACGTGCCTGTCAATCTTTGTCACCTTCATTATCCGTTTTTGCAGTATCAGCGGTTTCTGCCTGCTAAATAAGCCGTTTTTCCCACCTGATGGTAGGACAATATATTCGTTGTCCTTCAAATAGAGCATTGCTACGAAAGTGTCCAGTGAGGCATCCTTGCCGTCACGGACATATCGGTTGAAAGCAGTGTCCACGTGCATGAAGTGTTCGAAACACATCCCCTTCAGGCGGTCACCCGGCGCTTTCAGCCCGGAGACGGCAGGAAGGATAAAGCGGTCCATCCGGACACGGCAGTCGCTGATGAACTCCACCAGTTCGCTCAGCTTATAACTGTAATAGGTGTCGGAACCGACCCCGTACGGCAGGGAATAGAACTCCTTCAGGAAGGATGGTTCGTCTATTTCCTGAAGATAAAGCCGCGACACGAGCAGGAACTGTGCCGGTGTCAGCTCCTCCCATTTCTGAGGTACCCGGCGGATTATCTCATGGCGGATTCCGAATCTACGGTATGCAATGCGAAGCTCCCTCATGTCCAGAATGTGCGTTTATGGTCATTGTCCCGGTCGTATATCTGCCTGGGATCACCCTCATAGAAATTCTCAAAACAGCTCCGTACCGTACGCAGCAGCACGGTCATGTACATGTCCGCATCCGTTTTCAGATTCTGGATCTGTACGGCTATGCGCTCCGTATCGACGGGTCTCTTCTCCTCATTGCCCTTCTCACCCAGCTGTACAGCGGTGAAGTACAGCCCCCGGTCCGTGACGCTACCCGTCTCCATCAGCAGCCGTCTGACCGCCATTGCCACAATGTAGCGGGAGCAGGCAAGGCGCAACCGCTCCATGCTCTTCCGGGCTTCTTCGTCTTCTGGGGGATTTACCAGTCCGTCAATCAGATGCTCATACAGCTTGTCACCGATGGCCGGCTGAAGGAGCATCTCCTCGGCAAACTTCAGGTGCGGCTGCAGACGGAGGAAAACAATCCGGCTGCCATTGATAAAACAGACGTCATTGACATCCGCGGTACTGCGGACAATGGCTGATTTACGGTCCTGATAGGCCTGGGAGGACGCGAACTCCGGATATTCGGCTATATGGGCATACAGAAACTCAAGCAGCTCGTCGAGCGCATTGAACCCCTTGTTGCGTAACGATGCCCGCAGGTTATCTTCCTGGTACTTGTACACCTGCTGGAATGATTCGCCGTTGTCGGATTTCTGACGTTGGAAGCCCGCATCGGTGATACGCATGCTGATTTCATCGAAATCGTTCCAGAACGCCAGGTTCGCGTTCGCGCGTTTGCAGATCTCCAGCAGGCGGCTGTCCAGTTTCTCCCGTTCGGTTGCCCCTTCGGTATTCTGTTCCAATACATCCGGATTTGGACCGAATTCATATATCTCGACCACTTCTCCCACCATCGCATCGCCCAATAACGGTACGAGGTATTGCCGGAAAGCATTCCGGAGCGGTGCCTCCATCATGTCAAAGGAGATGGCGGTGTTCACCTTCATCACCGCTTTCAGCTCCTTGCCGTTGTTCCATTTTTTTGCACTGAATATCATTAGCTCAATGTTTTTTTGGTACCGCTGCCGGTATCGAGGGTTACTAATACGGTATTGCGGAAACGCAGCTCGCATTCCGGCATGCCGTTCATTTTGATATAGAGTTCTATAGGGTCCAGGATATTCTGCCGGTCAATCCACGCGTTGGCAATGTTCACAAGGAAAGCCTCACGGATATTGGAACCGCCCTGGTTGCCGGCATAGGTGCCACCGGGCATACCTGCACCGAGCACATTCGGATTCACCATCAATGCAAACAGAATTTCCGAGTTGGCGGCTGCCGACACCGGAAGATTGTCACTACCCTGGTATTTGTTCTCCAGCGGCTTGATTTTCCACTCCTCCTCAATCCTGCCGTTCATCTCGTTCACGGCATAATGAGAGAAGATGGGCTTCTCCGCATTGTCCGGTCCGCAAAGGTTCTGCTCCACAGAATCCATATACTTCTGTATGGCCGCCTCACGCTCCTTGGCAGAATAGTCCTTGGACGGGTATTTCTTCTCCCAGTAGGAATACGGTATCTGTACATGCCACTTCCAGGTTATCTGGTTCTTGTAGGCTTTCTTGAGGAAATGGGGGATAAGATGGGCTATCTCCACCCATCCACAAACGTAGGCGGGCCACCAGATGGGCATGCCGTAAAGGTCGTCGTTGCTCCAGCTGTCGCGTACCGGCATGATGAAACCGTCCCTCACCTTTCCGGCAAACTTCAACACCTCGGCGTGCATCTGCGGGTCGTATTCGGAGAGCACATCCAGCCTGGTGTATTGTCCCTTGTCCGGACGTTGCGGCCAATATCCGGAAATGATGCACTTGCAGGCGCCGTATTCGTCCACTTCGGAATAACGGCGGTAAAGCGCATTGACCGGATTGACCCCTGCAAAAGAATTGCCGGCAGCCGACGGCACAAACTGGACGGCACCGTTGCCGAATTTCAAGTAATCCCGAAGCACCTTCTCCATGTAGCGCCTCACATTCCGGGAAGCAATAAAAGCTTGTACTCGGCTATCGGTAACGGGCTTCAGTATCTCGTTGCCATCATTGTCGTAACCTTTCACCGTACAAGGATATATGCCTTGCCCAAGTGTCAGGTTACGAAGAAACTTCAGGCCCGTATTGAGCACGCTGGTGTTTCCTATCTCTTCAGCCGCCTTCTGGGGGAAATCATTCTCATCTCCCCATGGACGCACCTTCACTCCGTCGATGTCTATATAGGAAACATTCGACAAGTCATATGGCGCCAGGATTCGGGTACGCTCCTTCATTTCGTTCTGGGGTGTCCCCGTCGTTTCGCCGAATATGTACGTGGACTGCATCAGCAGGGGAATGCCGCTTGAATTAAACAATATGTTCATCAGAATATTATTTTCTTTTTGTTATACTCCAGTATCAGGTCAATATCCACAGGGTAGGGGTGTCCTTCCGGATTTCCCTTGCAGTCGCAGGGCTGCACGCCCCGGAGCTGGTATTCCTTCATGTTCATGCGTCCTGCACCGCAGGCGTAGGCCTGGGGCATGAAATAGACCTTGCCTTCCTTGCTGACGAACTTTATCGAAAAGATGCGCCGGCGTCCGCGTTCGTCCGTGCGGATGTCCATGTCGGCCAGAGCCAGGTTTCTGCGTATTGTCTCCATATCGTTATATCATTCAAATGTATTGTCAAATGTTCTGTCGAATATCCGCCCATAAATACCATTGTCACCGGTACGCTCGAAAGCCAGATGCAGGCGTGATGCCTGACGGAATGTAAGTGAGACATTGATTTTCTCGTTGCCGGTACGCTTGTGAGAGAAATCAATGTCAGTGGTCACCACTTCCGTCGATGTTTCCGTATTATACAGCTGCAAAGAATCAGTTGTTATCAGATCCAGTACCTTTCCGTATTGTCTGGTGTCCAGATAGCCGCTGTTTACCGTACGGCTGTCAATGTATTTGGATGAAGTGCGGACGGTTCTCTGTAACAGTTCTACCGGATCACCCTCAAGTTCGGGGGAATATTCCACCAGTCCGGTGAATGCCATTGTCTCCGGCATACCGAATGCGTTTCGGTAAATGAAATTGGTGACATTCCTATACTGTCGGTCATCATTGACAAATCTCACCTTATCCTTTACAGTGCCATCTTTTTTCAATAGGACATCATAATATGTGATGGATGATACGGCAATACCGGACCGACGTACAATCTTATCAAGTGAAAAAGAAACAGCGAGCATACCGGCAGTGGCATCCACTTGCTCACTGACTGTCTTGTACTTTTCCTTTCCCGCATCCATGTAGGCTATGCTCATGTCCACCGACATGCCTTTATGGGCAGTAAAGGTTAGATATTCCATTCTATCATGGGCTGTACGGATTGTGCTCTCGTGTGTCAGAAAAAGTACGTCTGACGGGGATACCGATGTGCGACAACGGCTGTAATAAGCATTGAAACTCCTCCGGACTGTGTCCTGCTTGCCTGAAAACACAGCGGTTATGGACAATGGAGCCTGATAATAAGAGACTACATTGTTTGACATCCCTTTCGGGTCATGCAGGGAGAAGTGACTGCGGAGCATTTCCCCTATCTCATGGATTACCACGTTGCCTTTCAAAGCGTAATAGCTCTCATTGAAAATCTCCGTACCTCCGGTTTCAATACGGACATTCAACTGTTCATCTGTGATTCCTGAGATTTTTATTTCCCCGATTTCCGAGATGAAGCAGTCCACTCCATCATGTATGCCGTCCACTACCATTGCCAAAGGGTTTTAGAAATGCCCAACACCAGTGACCTGTTGTACAAGTCATATCCTGCTCTGAACTCCCATTGCTTATGGCGATATTCTGCCGACAAGACTTGCCAGGAACGTCCAATTTCCAGACCTAAGGCAAGAGCATTGTTGCAGACGACCGGTTGCCGGTAGTCCACCACTACCGTGCGGTCAAGCAATGAATTGCGGGATATGACGTCGGTCAGCTCCACTTTCAGGTAAGGGCGTTCAATAATTGTATCAAGATAATGCTTCTCCGAGAAATAGTCGGCCAGTATAGCCGCCGTATCCACTTCTGTGGGTACCTCACGGACAATCACCTCCGGTTCCGGAATGGCAGAGCGTATCGTATCATGCCTGACCACCGTTTCCGGTACATGGACAATGCTCCGTTTCCGGGAACCCAGCCAGTGGCCGGCCCAGCCGGAAAGAAATGCGATAACCGCACAAAGCAACATATGGCTAACCTTCCGTCTCATCGGCCTTTCTTCTGAATTTATCCGTGACTGTCACCCACAATATTCCCACCTGCTTGATCAGCGCATCTTTCGGCTTGCCGTCGATGACTGCCAGGTTCTCCAGTATGCTTGTCACGTGCTCGACGCAGAACCAGGTCATGACGAACACCTTGACAATGGAAAAGAACAGGGTGGCCAGCAGCATGACAAAGCTTTCTTCCGCTCCGGCCTTGCTCTCCAGATAGAACGAGTGGGTGATATAGATGATGGTCAGCCAGATACACAGCTTGATGATGCAGCGTGAGAAACGGAAGCTTTCAAATCCTATTCCCTGGACCTTGCTTGCCCGGATGCCCGTCCACATCTCTGAGACAATGGCGACGAGCATGGCCATGGCCAGGAACGGTGTAATGCCTATCCATTCGCTGACTACGGCAGTGACGGCGCTGAAGGAGATGGCCGGAAATTGCAGGTTGTACTTGAAGCTCGGAGCCACCGAAAGAAAGAACTCCTTCGGTGAATCATACCCATAGGTGGCGACGAATCTTGTGAAAAAACGTATCATATCTCTTTTTTTGTCACAAAGATAGAGCCCAACCATCCGCTCTCATAGGACAAAAAAAGCCCTTACTCTCACGAGCAAGGACTTCAAAAATAAAAAAATCTCCGGTTAGTATTTTTATGGCTTCTCGTACATCACCCAGTAGGGTTGTCCTGCCAAATATTCTACATGGTACCCGGCATCAGCCAGTTGTTTGGCCAGCGCCATCGGAGCGACATCGACAATGTTCGACAGCTCATATACCAGTTCAGCGGTGGTCTTGTAACATTTCTGTGAAGTGGTACCGATGGGTGAATAGTTCTGGCCGATGAAGTTTGCTATGGCTTTCTGCCGCTCGGCTTGTTGCTTCTCACAAGCACTGGCAACGCCATTTTGTAAAATCGAGATGGTTTCGCTGATGGAGGAGGTCAATACGATGTTATTGATTTCGGTATTCATTTCTCACCTCCTTCCCCATTAGCCTTTAGGGCATTTTGCATGCAGGAAATGATTTCACGTAACTCATCGGCAGACATATCGCAAGCTATATAATTACCACCATACGACAACATATAACTATATTCATCGGTGTTGGTAGCTGAATGACTGCGTTGGCTCGTTACAAATATGCCATCTTCGCTGATTTTTTTATGTTTGCTCATGCCTCACCCCCTTTCCGGCACTTCTTTGCCTTATAAACACACAACGCGGCTGCCGCCAGTAGGGGAGGGAACACCATCGCGGCACATGCCCAGACAATGGCACGGAAGTACCAGCAATCGGCTTCGGTCTTTATTTCGCAATCGGGAGCCAGGACGCGGTAGTAGCGGCATTGGATGTTGGATACTTGCTCATTCAGAGCTTTCAAGTTCTCGGATACACGAATCCCTGCGGGTTCTGGTGCGATAAGCGCACCGGATGTTTGATTTTTCATACTGTAACTGTTTAGCATTTTAGGCAATTTTCTTAAAAGAAGAACGGCTGCCATTTCCCGTGTCGCTAAACAGTTACAGATTCCGCTCGTAGAGCAAAAGTGTAATGGGAAAGGCAGCCGCCTATTTCGTATGTATCATTTTACTGACGTCAGTAAAATGGTTAATGTATGGGCATAAAAAAAGCCCACTGAAATTCATTGAGCATTGACCGCGCTCTGCGATACGGTGTGACCGTAACTGTTTAGCACTGCAAAGATGAGAGTTTCTTTTGAAACAACAAAAGAAAAGCGGAGTTTTTTGCTCCGCTTCTCTTTTTAAATTGAAATACCGCTCAATTCCTTTCCGATTTCACGCACCGTATTCAATATCGCCTGCTCCCGTTCTTTTGAGGGACGTTTAATTCCCCGTATATACTGTGCCAACAAACTCTGCTGCATCCCCATCCGTCGGGCAACAGCCGAAGCGTTTATCTCCGGGTGTGTAAGGAACAAGCGGGAGATACCTGCCGGTTCTGGATCATCATATTCAAAGCTCTCGTAAGAAACATCCTCGTCAATCTCTTCCCAGTGAATGCCGAAAGCTCCCAGCTCATAATCCTCGCGCTGCTCTTTGGTGGCATTCCTCAATCTTTGATAATACAAGATTGACTGCCACAACGTACGACCGTCATCAGTTTCGATGTAGATTCGTTCACCTTCGAACCAAACTTTTTTCGCTACCATAATCACTCCTTTCTATGTATAGAGATATACGGCTTATTTGCCGTATATCTTAACCCATTCTGTAATAATCAACTCTTTGTTCTCTTCAATAATAGACTCAGCCAGTTTTATGTCTTTGGGCTTCATTCCTTTATTGACCATCAACCGGATTTCATCACCTACCTGGAACTTGGCTTCACCGTCTTGACTGAGTACATGTACATGCACCGGTTCGTGGTCACGTACATAAATTCTAAACTTCAAACCGAATAAAATTAAAATTGTTGGCATATCGTTATCTGTTTTTGATTACTCTGCAAAGATAGGTAATTATTTTATTACCCACAAAGAATAGGGTAATTATTTTATTACCATAAGTAAAAATCCCCTCCGTGGTTGAAGGAACGGTAACACGACCAGTCATTCCGCTTTTCGGGCCCCATTTCGTTTGCGAGCATGCGAGCAAACGGAATGGGTGCGCCCTGCACCCCTCCGTCAAATCAGCCCCTCATCGCCAAAACTGTAATATCCACCATTCGTTATAATCACATGGTCTATCATCCTAATATTGAATAACCCTGCCGCCTTTTTAAGTTGCTCCGTCAGCCTCTTGTCCTCATTGCTCGGTCGGCTGTTGCCACTCGGATGGTTGTGCACCGCTGCGAACTGCACCGCCCCCGTATCAATCAGCACGCGCATAATCAGTCTTATATCCGCTGAAGTCTGGTCAATACCGCCTACCGATATGCGTACTTTCTTGATAATCCGTCCGGCTTGGTTTATCGACACTACCCAAAATTCCTCATTCGGCAAATCTCCTATCAACGGCTCCATCAGTTCGTATACGTCTTTGCTCATCCTTATTTGCCTACGTTCCACCTGCTGCGACAGTTGTCTCTTGTACATCTCCACGGCTGCCACGGCTACCCTCCTGCGTCCAGGAGTCAAAGAGGAAAACAATTTTTCAAGGTCTATCACTTCGTTGCTGCGTTCGATGTCCGAAACAATCTGTCTGTTGTTGCTGATTTCGTAAATCAGTTCGCTGTCGCTCATGTAGCGGCAATCGTTATCAAAAAGAGTATTCATAATTGTATGGATTAAATTGTTATAAAAGAATTGTCTTGCCTAAGAAATAGCCTCCCAAAACCTCTGCCCCAAGCGTTTCAAGTGCACACGCAAACCGTGCGTAACTATGCCCCTGCGTCAGTATATCATCGAATACAAGGCATTTCTTACCCTTGAAAAAACGCTTGTCAAACTTGATGACCTCCACCGTCTGCACCGTCTTGGCCGCTTTCGTCTCATGGATGGCAAGCCGTCCACCCTCAATGGTAATTGCTTTGTACGCATTCCTGCACCCCGTCAGCCGTGCCACCTCTTCGGCAAAAGCCTTGTATCTGATTTCGTTCTTCTCTCCGCTACTGGCTGGTATGCAGACCAACGTCACGTTGCAAACCTCCGCACCGAACTGCTCGCGCATCTTCTTCGCTACAAGTTCTGCCACAGACGCACTGCGCTTCCCGTCCTTAAAATCCCATATCATCCTGCGGATAGACCACTCCCGTTTGTTAGCCTCGTACTTGGTAGGCAAGTAATCAAAGAAGTTAAACATGAATTTAGACCATTGATTTTTCCATGCTTCGGGGATGTTTCTTTTTGCTGCCATAACTGTAAGTTTTTAATTTATTCTGGATTTCTGGAGTCGTCGGGTGGAGCCTTTTTTAATTTTCTCCGTTTCCCAGAACGACTTTTTTTTTATTCCGGCGTGTCTGTATGACGTGCGGTATGGTTGCCTTTTGATGCCGCAATAATTGAGGTGCCGAGGATGACATTCCGCAAGGTTCCGACTAAAACCGAAGGCTTGAATACTACCCGTAGGGCTGGAGATTTTTTAGCGGACAACGCCCGACCTTGTTTGTCAGACCGGTGCCCTACATTTGCGGACTCAAAAGACTACCTGACCGCATACAGAGATGCAGGAAATGAAAAGGAGTTGCGGAAAAGAAACGGAGGCACGCCAAGCGGAACGCTTACCGCTCTACGGTCTCTACCTTAGCTATTGAAACAGAAAAGACCGGGTCTACCTGCATGGATGCGGACAAACGCAAGTAGCTGCCGCTACTTACCGCTGAGACGCGCAAAATCCGTACTGGAGGAAATAGATTTGCCTGCCTGTTCCTTCAGTACGGATTTTGCGCGCGCCGTGCTCTTTGTTAATGAATGTTATAATAAATATACTTCTTTGATAATGAATACAGAATACCCCGCTTTCCATCCGAATGGAAACAGAAACGGAAGTTTCTGCCGACCGCGCCCTATCCAAAAACGCAACCAAAAGCGCAAGAAACAAGGAAATATGACAAGGAGGATGCCCCTCGGCCAGTCCTGCACACGGCGTTCTGTCCTAAAGTGCAGCGATTCCCATTGCGGACGTTGCGAGTCCTGCCATAAGCATTGCGATTGTGATTGCGGATGTATGTGTATGAGGTGAATCAGATACGTGCGTCCACGAATCCGTATGCCTGCCTGAGTAGGTGCCCGTACTTCGTCCATACACGCTTATCCACCGCATCACCGAAGTGGGTGGCTTCTTCCGGAAGGATGGACTGGTTACGCTCGCTGCGCTTATCCTTGGCAAAACGCCCCTCGCGGTCCTCGATGACACGCGTATTGTTCATGGAGATGAGTGTATATTTGCATTTCGAGCCGTTGAAACGCTTCTTCGGGAACCGTTCGTCTTTCTCTGCCAGGATGGAAGCCCAGAGCAGGTACTTGTCATGCTGCGGCGGCTCCATGCCCGCATGGGTGTGTTGTTCCACCGTCCACCCGTGTTTCTCCAGACGCTCGATGGCAAGCTCGTTGTAGGACTTCTTGTTGTTGGCACGGCGTGCATCCCCGTAACGGTCACGGTAATAATGCAGGTGTTTGTTGATATGGTTACGGTAGTAGTGGCAGAACTTGTCCATCAGCGCGTTCACCATGGTGTCATCCTCTTCATCACGCTTGACGAAGAACTCGTTGATGTTGTTGTCCACCGGCTCACGTGTCAGCATCTTCGTCACGAAGTCATAGTTGCGCTCCTGCGCCACTTCCAGGAATGAAGCGGCACTACCCCAGTCGGGTGTCAGCTCTATCGGCTGGTTGGGATTGCAGTCCAGGTCACGCCGGCTGTCATCGTTATTGGCAAGCTGCTGCCAGTTGTAGTTATGATCTTCGGCAAAGTCACGGATATAGTCGTCATTGGTCGCATTGTAATAGATATGGCGTTCATCCAACTGGTAGTAGCAGCTGTCAATCTTATCCACCATGAAGTTTAGGATCTCTATCATGAAGGAAAGTTTATCCATCACCTTGTACTGGTTTAGGATATAGTTCATGCCCACATTGGCGATGTTGTCGAAGATGGAGCCAAGGATAAAGAGCGTGCCGTCACGTGAAACGAACGGCGTGATACTTTGCCTGAGACGGACGGTCTCGTTCCAGATCTCCTTGAACAGTCCGGCGTCATTCGCAATCCTTGCATCAATGAGCTGCATCTGTAACCGCACAATCCTGTTCCAGACATCAAACAGCCGGATGCCGCGTTCTTCTTCATAATACTTGGCCGGTTCAAGCAACCATTTCTGTTCAGGCGTGTACGGCATGGAGGAGAGGAAGGTGTTGCCGTGGTGCTTCAGCACCGGATGCTCCGACTTGCGCCCGAAGATATGCTCATTGCCACGGTTGGTCGGCGCCGCCTCCTGGTCGAACTTCTCCTTGTCGAGTGTCAGCGCTTCATCGGTGATGTTGTAGTCCGCATTCGGACCGCGGCTGTTGCCGCCCTGGGTAAGTATGTAGAGCATATGCCCGTTACTGAAGCTGATACCATACTCAAACGACATGATGTGCTCGTAAGGTTTATACCATCCCTCAATAGGTTTGCGACAAACCACATAGTCACCGGTCTTGCTGACCGGATCCCACTGCTTATAACCGAGCATCTCCAGCATCTTGAACGCTGAAGGCAGGGTTTTAGTCAACGCCTGCCCAATGGTGGCCTGGGTGAGCGTAGTAATCCCTCGCGGCATGAGCCGGATGTTGTCATCTATCACGGCACCGGTAATGAATGATTTACCCGTGGCACGCGAGTAGATGACATATCCGTTCTTGTACGGCATCACGAGAAATGCCGCCTGCGCCGGATTGACCTGTATGACCTCTTCCCAGACATTTTCGTCCATTGTCCTGCCGTATCAATATCGTGGGAAAACAATGTAGTTCACACCTTCGGAGGAAGTCATGCGGGGCATGTCCTGCCCGGTGTCAGCCAGCAGCTGCGGCACCTCTTCCGGCCTGAACCTGGCGGATACGGTACAGACAATCTGTGTCTTGCTGACCGATACCATATCAATGTGCTTATGGTCAACCAGGTAAGAGATGAGTCGTTTGTTTGTCAATTTTTTCATGGGTAATCTGTTATGAGTTCATTATTTCTTCAGCTTGTGCGTCGTCGATAGGCGTGTACATCGAATCCACCAGAACCTTCTGCTCTTCCTGGGAAAGGTTGCGGACGGCATTTAGGGGAATATCCACCTTTTGCCCCATACTGTTGATCTGGATGTAGAATACGTTCTTCTCCATGCGTCGCGGGTCCTCGACGGAAGCCGGCTTCTCACCAATCATCTGATGCAGCACTTTCTTGGCGTTGTTCCATTGCTTGAGATCACCTTTGAGCTTGCAATCCCGGATAAGCTGAATCTGGTCCTTGATCATCCAGGCATACCAGAAGTCCCAGTCGAACTGGTGCTGTGTCTTGAACAGCTCTTTTGCCAGGGCGATGTCCTTCCTTATCTGGGTACGCGAGATACGGTATTTTGCCAGCATGATGTTGATGATGTGGCTCTCGTTCGGATAGTCATCCAAAAGACGTGCTATCTGCAGCACCCGGTTGCACTGCACACGCAGATGCTCCGGCAGCGGACTGTTCTCCGGGTCGATGATGTGCTGCTGTATAAGGTCGTAGGATTGCTCCTCCAGTGCGGCCTTGCTTTTGGATGCCGTCAGACGGTTGTTATTCATACTCAAGATACTGCTGTTGCGATTTGATGAACTTGATAAGCTCCTGCTGTGCCGGGTTGCTGCCATTGACGGCCGACTTGATGAGTGACTCCCGGAGTTCAACCGTCTGGCGAAGATGCCCCCGGTAGAAGGCGGTCCGGACTTCGGTGCCCGGTGTGCGGAGTTCCGCGAGAAAGTCCGTCTCATCGGCACCTATATTGATGGCTATCAGCCCCGGAGGGATCAAACGATAGGCCATCTTCTCTATCTCCTCACGTTGTTCCTGAGTCAAATTCATCATTCAGCATTTTAAAGTCAAAATCAAAAATATCTCTGCCGGTATGGATGATTCCACGTTCCAGCTTCGGGTTGTGCGTGGCGTTCTGGCTGCCCACTACGGTAATCTTCCAGTCCTCGTTATACAGCAGCGCCACCTTCGCATGAAGCGCGAGGCAACGGTAGCAGTCCGGGAACGTGGTCACCAGATAATCGAACGGTTTGGGTGATATGCTGCGCACCCGGTTGTCTATCAGGAACCGCACTGACAACAGCTCGCCCGTTTCCACCTTCCGATGAATCGCCGCAATGCTGTCCATGGAGATGGAATAGGTGGTAAGCAGCAGGTGTGCCGGTCCCGTCTGTCTGAGAATATAGAAAATCAACTGGATCAGGTTGAACGCCCCTGAAGAGTAGAAATGCTTGTCCCTGCCGGGTACCAGCACCCCCATGGCGTCCGGATGCAGCAGCTTCTCCGCAGCCAGGTCGTGGCCGGAGGCTGCCGCATCCGTTCGGCGGATGTAGCCTGTCGGGTATCGGTCTCCCTGCATAGGACTTACTGCATCATCCGCCGGCATCATCTTATTCTCAATCTCGCTGCAACAGACCAACATAACCTAACCTATTGCAGTTCTGCCAAACGATATTCTATCCTTTCCACCAGTGCTTCCTGGGCAGCCACCTTCTTCTCGTATTTCACGCGTTTGGGGCAGTCGGGAAGGGGATTCTCCTTGCCGTCCTTGGGCTTGCTTTCCGAAGAGTACAGCAGCATGTTCCTTGCCTTGGTAATCTTGCTCTTGGCATTGGATTTCGCTTTCCTCAGCTCTTCCACGGATAGGGAACTGATGTCGGCCTCGTCCTCTTCCTTTTCCGGATTTTCTTCGGGGGTATCCGCTTTTTTGTAGAGTTCGTCCAGCTGCTCTTCAGTCGGCAGTTCCCTGTCCTGCTCGAACTGCCTTTTGATGGCAGCCAGCAGTGTCATGCGGTTGGAGAGAAAGGCTATACGGGCGACAATATCCTTGCGCTGCGTGCATACAGCCTGCGTGTTTGTCTCACCCAGTCCGGCAAGCATCCGGTGCTGGCGTGAACGTTCGTTGTAGCATTCCCGGAAGTCATAGATGATTTTGGCCATCACCGGAGGATAGGCGGGCTGTTCGTCCGCCTCACGCGCCAGTTCCCTCTCCGCAACGGCGACAATGGCGGCAGCCGTCTCTTCGGGAACCGTCTCGGAACGCCCGTCATTGCCCGGCATTGCATCATCTGCCAGGTCCACATCCTCAAAGCGCGGGTCATCCGGATGGTACCACACCTTGATCATCTGCCGGATTTCATACTCCAGCTTCTCGCGGGTATGCGGCTTTTCGCCCTGGCGTGCCAGACGTGCGGCGACAAACCCCTTATATCCAGAACGGGTCAGGATATTCACACCGGTGCTGTAGTCACGTTTCTGCGAGTTCAGCCACTTGATGCCGTCCCTGCGCGCCTCGATATAGTTCTGTGTAATCTTTGACATTGTATGTACGTTGTTTTTTGATGATACGCAAAGCTATTGCGGTTTTTGTTGCCGGAATAGGACAAAACAAAATGTCCGCCCCTGCCTGAGAGCGAGAGACGGACATGAACAACCAATCATGAACAAAAAGGCTTATGGCTCTTCTGATGCGGCTTTTACAGTCAGGATGTCCTCCGTATCTCCCTCATACACACATTTGCGCGGTGCGGTAAAGGTGTAGTGGAGGGTGTTCTGGTTGCGGGCGGTGGAGCTTGCTCCGGTAGTGGCACCGTCACCCGACGCACGGAGCGCGCCGCGCCGCTTGTCACCCATCAGGTAGTTCGTGCCGTTGTTGTCGGTCACGATAAAGAACATCTTGCGCCCTTTGGTCGCATTCTCAAAACCGAATATCTTCTTCCGCATCTTGGCCGAAATGATATTCAGGTCCATTAGGAACGATTCCCCGCCGCTTTCTCCCTGGTCGGTAATCTTGAACTCGGCCAGTTCGTCGGTGAAATCCATCTTGTATGCTCTGCAACTTTCCTTCATGACCAGGTCACCGACCAATGTACCGGCTTCTTCAAGAGAAAGAGGGGATTCCGTCTTTTTCGGGTAGTCCGGCCATGTGGCCACATCCGCATGATAACCGAAGATGACGGACGGTATGATACCGCCCATGTTGTCCTGGTTCTCGCAGTCCATTGCCTCGTTGATGTCATCAAGGGCAATACATAATTTAGGGTCTACTTCTGCCATAGTCGTAGGGTTTATTCGGATTTAACAACATAGGTGCCCGTCACCTTCTCCACTTTGCCTGCAGCGGGCGTCTTCTTCTGCACGGCAGGAGTGGTGTATCCGGCAGCCTCCAGGAACTCGACGGTGTATTCCTTGCCACCGGGAACTGCCGCATATGTACCGGACTCACGCCAGGCTTCCTCGCCCTGGATGCGCCATTTACCGCCGTTGTTGACCGCTTCATCCGGCGTAATGGTCACTTCAATGTATCCGAACGGATTGGTCCCTTCCGGGTCCACCGGACGGTCGTTGACGCAGAACTCGGACTTGTGCACAGACACGAACTGGAAACCGATCACATACTTGCCCGCAGCATCGAACGTATAGGGATTGCCGGACATGAACGGCTTGATGGACTTGAAGTCGCTCTCCTTGTCAAAGCCGTAGCATACGTTCTCCTTGGTGGTCAGCATGACGAACTGGCTGCCGTCGGGAAGGTTCGGAACGCGCACCAGCTCACAACGGTTGTTGGAACCAAGCAGGTGCTGCGTGTCGGAAGTGTCCTCCTTGAGTCCGATGACAATGGTGCCTTCGTCCTTGCGCCAGTCATCGTACATGTCGCCCAGATCGTCGGAAATGAACATCTTGATGTTCTTCTTGCGCTTGAAAGTGCGCGGCATGTGGCGCCACATTTCCAGCAGCTTCTCCCCGATATTGGCGCGGGACAGTTCACCGGTCGCATAAACGTTTCCCTCGGCACTGGAGATGTCCCCGACAGCTTCGCCTTCAGTGATAATGGTACCGATACCGTCGAAAGAGTCTTGAATGTCCGTCTTTTCTTCATCCGCACTGTATTTTGCCGTGAAAATGGCAAACAGCAGGTCATTGGATGCCAGTTCGTGCCCGTGGTTGATCAGCCACAGCTCGAACGGGTGTTCCTTGCGGAGTGTACCGGGAACCTCGGCAATGTAGGTGCGTCGGTAGCGCTCAGGCTCGTCGGACATCTCCATTACAACGGGACGCACTACCAGACGTCGGGGAACAATCTTGCCCAGATACTTTCCGGCAGTGAACTTTCCGGTGTACTTGCCGGAGATGCTTCCGCCCTCCACCTTGCCCAGTTCAAGGGAGTCGGTTATGCCCGGTACCGGAGTGAAATGTCTCAACACCTCTGAGGCGTCGAGCTTGTCGACCGCCTTCAGGATGTCCTTGTGCTTTTTTACCGCGGTCAGAACGGCGGTAATGTCAATAGGTGCTTTAAAATCCATAATAGAATAGTTTAGTGTTACTCATTCTCAAAACTGTTGATCGGGTCTGTGGCGATGTCCGCAAACTTGTTGTCTTCGTTCGCTTCCCGGTGGCTGTCGGTACCCGTTCCGGGTATCTTGGCGACAATGTCACGGATAACTTGTACCTTGGCCTTGTTGTCGGCGGCATTCTTGATGCTGTCACTCAGGCTGTCAAGGTCATTCACGACTGCCGTCAGACTGTTTTCGGCGGTCTCCTTGGCAGTGTTGGCGACAGCCAGGTCATTCTCCGCTTTGGCTTTCGCTTCGTTGGCGGTCTTGACGGCGTCATTGATGGCCTGCAGATTCTCTACGGTAAGCAACATCTTGCCGTCTTTTTCCTCAATGCCTTCGCTGTTGAGGATCTGGTTGATGAAAGTAAATTCTTTACGCATAACTGTATTTGAAGAATTAGAAATGTCAGTCTTGTTGCCGGTAGGGAACAGCCCTTTGATACCGTCGATAATCTGGGAGACCAAGTTTTTGTCACGGCCTTCCGGTTCCGGCTTCCCCTCCGAATCGATAGCCGGCAACGGTAGACCAAGCGCGGTGAAGCAGTCGGTCATTTCATTGGTCACCTGCGGCTTTTTATGGGTACCGGGAATGATCTTGTCTATGAATCCCCATTCCTTGGCTTCGGCGGCAGGCATCCAGCGTTCCTCTTCCATCAAGGTGATAATGTCCTTCAGGCTTTTGCCGCTACGGTTGATGTACTTCTGTGCAATCATCAGGTCAATGGCTTCCGCGCTCTTCTTCTTGTTCTGCAGTTCCTTGATGGTGTCCTCCAACTGGTCCGCATTGAGCTGGCCCCAGATGTCCACTCCCAGGCTGCATTTATGCGCCAGCCACATGCCGTCCTCGTGCATCTCGATGGACTTGGCACCGAATGCCAGTACAGTGGCTGCCGAAGCGTTGAAGCTGATGAACTCCACCGTCACATTGCCGTGCTCGGCCATCAGGGCGGACATGGCAACCGCTTCGGCCACATCACCGCCATAACTGGAAACCTTCAGGCGTACGGGCTGGCCTTTGGCCTTGTCAAGAAAGTATTTCAGATAATTTTTATTGTACCAATACCGATCAATCGTTCCGAATAATGTGATAACTGTCTCGTTCATAAAACTTATTTTTGCGCAAAGAAAAACGCAAAAAAAACGGTACCCAAGGACATCGGGTACCGGCGGTAAGCAGATAAACGTTTGAACGAAAGCGTGTTGTGTGTCGGCAGAGGAAGCCGTACGGCTATATTTCCTCCATGTTTTCAATATAGGAGGTCGGTTCATCCTGGATGCAGGTGAACGTGAATGAGGTACCGTTCCGTTCCGACACGGAACGTCCGCTTGTCTTGTTCGTGTTGAACAGCATGAGTGCGTCCTCCTGCCCGCACCAATGGACCACCCCGTTGCCGTCCACTGCCAGTACATACCACAAGCCACGCTCCAGCGTCTCCATTAAATGATGATTCACTGAGGAAAGTTTTGGAATCACCCCTTCGACCGACACATTCCAGCAATCCCCCGCATCATTCACCTCCTTGTCCTCATTATAGGAATAGGTGTCATTGGCATATACCGGTATGGAAACAATATCCTCCCGGTTGCGGAGTTCCAGATAGTTCAGACCGGCGGCATAGTCCTTACGGATTTGCACGAACGAGGCCGGAGGCACGGCAATCACCTGCAACAATCCTCCGACGTTTTCAAAATCATAATGCATTGCTTTCATAAGTCATTTTTCCCTGCTGGGAAATTGTCCCGAATTCGGACAACTTCCCCAAAATTATACGGTTAATAAAGTCTAAAATCGTGGTATTCTCCACCGTTTTCCTATATCCATGCCGGTTATACTCCCTGCGGATAGTCTCATAAGACCAGGTGTCGTCATCAAAGCCGAAGCTGTTCTGAAAGTTGCGGATGGCGGTCGAGAGTGGGATTCCGATACTGACATGGGTGTCGAGATAGAGGAAAAGCATCTGCTTGATCCGTCTTTCCACCTTGCTGCCGAACGCCACCACTTCGGTATTCGACATCGCCCATCCGTATCGGTAGAAGTCATCACGGCGTATCTCCACCGCCACGTTGGCGGTATATCGTGCCAGGTTCCGGTATCTGTTCTCGTATCGTCCGGGTTTTGCAAGCCTGGAAAGGAAGTCGTTCTGTAGCTCCTTGTCCGGGGACAGATTGACTATTTCGGTCCAGGTGTCGTCCGGGGCATTGAAATTGTACAGCAGGAATTGCTTGACATAAGGCTTGCAAGGGAGCCAACACACAAATCGGTCTTTCTTTGTCATTTAAAGCATTGATTTTTATACAAATATACAAAATACCGATAATATAGCCAAGGCCTTATACGGATATAGTATAAAAATCGTGCGACAGTGCTTTTGTACATGGTTTATCTTTTATATTGTTGAATGTCAGGCTGTTATAAGTGTACAAAAAGCGTACAAAACCGTACTAATTCTTTCGTTTGCGTACTTTTTGCCGTTTTTTGAAGAAAAGTACAATTCGTGCGCTATTCGTGCACGATTCGTGCGGAATTTGTACGCTTATAAATATTTGTATATCAGAATAATATGTACTTAATTCCGCACATCCGTACGAATGCACGATTTTTTCTCTGTTTTTTAAGGTAGTCCAATTTTAAAAAGAAGAATAAAAAAAGAATAATATACCCCCTCCGGGAATTCTCATGTCTGTTGCCACTTCCATGCACGTTTGTCCGAATCGTTATTATGACGGGTTGGGGGGAGGGGGGAAGGGGCAGAAGAAAAAACTGCATCCGGCTGTACTCACGCACAGCCGGATGCAGACAAATACCTAATATGCACTTTCAAGAATACTCCGCATTGTGTTTTCCGGGAATGTCATCACGGAAAATCTTCCGGATAGAACACCTTGCAGATGAATTCATATTCACGGGGAATGGAACGGACTCCTACAGCCACACACAAGCCTCGCGCCGCCATTTCATACAAGCGCTGGTTGGTGAGTACGGCTCCACGGAAATTGTAGCTGCTGCAGAAAACGAAATAGGCCGTCGCCAGGTCTATGCCGTAGATGTCGTTCGATATGATTTTCGCTGCATCCGAAGGGATGAGTGCGAAACCGAGCCGTACTGCCAGGCGGCTCAACAGTCTCTTGCGTTCAGCCGGTTCCGGAGAAACGACCACCAATATTTTGTGCTCTTTTTTCAGCATGATTGTTTGCGTAATTCGTTGAAAATATGTATCTTTACATCATAATAAATTGACATATTCTATCCCTTTCTCCATTTCGGGATGAAGCGGTTCCCGGAAGGTTTAAAGCCGGTTGTCCGCCGCACATACTCCATATCATCCGACAGTTCCAATTGTCCTGCATACTTGTCGTAAGGCTGTTCCGCAATGAGAGTCTTCACGATGTCCCGGAACAGTTCCAGGTCTTTTTCCCGGCAACGGTCTGAGATACGGAACCGGCAGCCTTCCGGCAGATCGACACACATCAGATACACCGCATCATAGAACGCCATGAAACGTTCGGGCGCCATCTCGTAGAGCGGCATAAGTCTGGCCATGATACTGGAATGTGTCTCGCTCATCAGAATGCAAGTTTGTTGTCCGGATTGCCAACCGGTAGTTCATGCGGGTCACTCTGGGGTGTCTGCTCTCCGGCTGTCTTGCCTATGGTGAAATACTCCACTCCTCCGGACTTGTCATCTATAACCGGTTTCCCGTCCTTGTCCAGGAAGAGAGGCAGACCGCTTTTGGCGTCATACTTGTGTGGGTTGAACACCCAGCCCTTCCATTCGCAGTATTTTTTTATCTTGTCCTTGAAGGCGGTGGAAGTGATGTACTTGCGTTGCTGCGGATCATAGTTGCAGAAATTGTCATAAATCTCCTTGCGTGGGGTACGGCGACAGTGCTCCTCGCTGCTGAAGTATTCGTCCGCCCAGGATATGATGGTCTCGCCAATCTCCTGCCTTAGCTTACGCTGCTGCAGGCGTTCGCCCGGTGCCTGCACGACCCCGAATTTAAGATAGAGCTGTATGCAGTTGGCCAGCATGTTCCAGGTCAGGTTCCACTGGGTGAAGTCCCATTCGGAAAAGAACAGTACCCCGAAATCATCCATGGGCTTGTGCTTGTCATTATAAAAATCGGAGAAGGCTATCAGCCATTGCCTGTCGGTATAGCTGGAACCGGTACCGCGGATGGCATGATTGGTGGGGATATATACTTTGGGTGATTTGGCGAACGGATAAGTGATACGTGCGCCCCCCTTTTTGTTCACAGTCCAGTCTCCGGTGAGATTGGGGAACAGAAACTCGAAGTTGAAGTTCAGCATGACATCGTCGATGAATACCAGGCGTGTCCGTTCGTCGATGTCATTCCAGATAAAGCTGTCGTTGAAGATGTCCGTCCGTTTCCCGGATATATAGACTGTATCGACAACCTGGCGCATCAGCTCACCGACAAGTGACTTGCCGCTGCGTCCGTTGCTGTCACCGACTTCCGACTGCTTGCCGTCCATGCCGATAACGGCACGTGTCACGTTCGCGTCCTTGCATTCCATCAGCATGTAGCCGATGGCGCACATCTTAGAAAGCAGATGAAGATTGTTTTCAAAGATTTCACTCTCCTCAATCTCTTCCGGCCTCTTTCTCCAGGTGAAATTGCTGGTATTGATAAGGAACTGGAGATAGTGGCATTTCCTGCCTTCCGGAGAGAGTTCGTAGTCATACCTGCCGTCCTTCTCCCTGAATATAATGAGGGGGTGGCCGAGGTACCTGGCATCGGTGTTCTTCCGTTGTTCATCCCATATCTGGTGGGTGATGCTTTCATATCCCACTTCCTTGACCTCATGCTGGGTGATGTGCCAGCAACGGTCACGGAAATAGAAATATTGCTCGTCACGGGACGGGGAGATGAAGTTCGGTTGGATGAAGGCGAGCCTTGACATCTGGAACGGTCCGACGTATTGCGAGCCTCCCTTGAGTAGCTGGTTGTTGACGAAACGGCTGCAGTTCTGTTCGGCAAAGGCGAACATGAAATCGCGTGCGTCTTCCACGTCAATGGTGCGGACTACCGGCGGCTCCAGATGGATATATGTCCAGAGTTTGGTATCGAGCAGGCGGTAACGGCCGATACCCCGGTTCTGGAAAAAGGTCTTGGCGGCCACATAATCATATTCAAACACCGGCACCCTGTTACCGTTCGTTTCCTTGTAGTCCTCATTCCAGAACTTCTCATCCTCATCATAGGGTAGGGCAGATACCAATTTGCCGTTCTCGTCAAACTTCCAGGCATAGCGACCAAAGATAAATTCCGGAAGCTCCTGCAGGACCTCGCGGTGCTGCTCGGCAAATTTTTCATGGCTGTGCAGGTTCCATAATTCCCGTAGTTTCTGGTCATTCCATGTGGTGATTTTGAACACTTCCACATACTTTCCCATTCCGGACTTCTCGTTGCAGGCAAATTCCAGGTCTTCGGCCAGTTCCTCTTCATGACCGGCCAGCTTATCGGCCAAGAGGTCGTCCACTCCCTTGTCGCCTTCATCGTTCTTGTTGATGTGGCCAATGAATATTTCCACCATGATACCGCGGTTCTTCAGCATACGCATATATTCCTTGAAGTTTCGGGCAGCGGAGAAGAAACTGCGTGGTCGAAAATCAACTGGAGCATTGAACTTAATGTTACGGGAGAGGTCATTCCAGTCCGCATCAAAAATGAAAGCCACTTCCTTGACTCCGCAGACAGTGATTATCTTGACAAGATCCTCCGGCAACGCCCCTTTCTGTCCCAGGTTCTGGATGCCGCTGACCGCTATGGAGGGGATACCGTGCTTGCATGCCTTTTCCGCTTTCTTTTCTCCTTCCTGGATGTAGAGTCTTGGGAACTGCTCTTTCCTCTTGTACATCTGCCTCATGCGTTCCGGGATGTATATGGGCGTACCGCTGCCGGCAGGAGACTTGTACTTGAACGGTTTCCCTTCCTTGTCCCGGTGTTCTTCCGGGAATTGCCAGCGGACGCGGTAATACACTTTGAGTTCCTGCTTGCCACGCCCCGGCAGCTTACGGGTATAAGTGACCGGCATGCCGTCCAGGTCGTAATATTCGATGATGACATCATCCCCGTCAACGATATTGCCGTATTCGTCAACGGTTCCCGGACGGAAAGCCTTCGCCTCGAAAATGCTCTGTGTATCTCCCTTCTTGAAGATATGTGCCGTCACGTCCTGATAGGTCAGACCGCTGTCAGCAAGCATACGGGCGCAGAATGTATCGACACTTTCTCCCTTGGCCTCCTTGCTCCGTTTCTTCATTTTTGTGGGTTTGGAAGGTTTCTTCTCCGGTTTGGGGTCCAGCAATACATTGAATTTGCGCGCCAGGTAATCGCATGCCTCCAGGAATTGCATGTCTTCTGCCCTCTGCAGATAGTCCAGCGGTTCTTTGCCTTTTATATCCGGGCAACTGAAGCATTTGAAAATCTGTTTGGCCGGAGAGATATGTAACTTCTCTTGTCCATGGCATTTAGGGCATTCGCATTTATATTCGGCCCCCCGTTTGCGTAGTTCGTGGAAGTCACCGATAACATCAAGGAGCCTGCCTTTGGAAGCCTCCTTGATTCGTTTTATATCGTCTTGAGTAAAGTACATAGTTCTGTATATTGCCGCTACGAATTACACTGTTTCCGGGTTCGGATGGTAGGACTTAAATCTTGCCGAGAAACAGCAAATACGTATCGAGTTCATTTTTCAGTCGGGCATTCTCATTCCTGAGCTGCTCTATCGTGTTGTTCCGGCAGGAAACAGCCTGGTGCAGCCGGCTGATTTCCTGCGAGTAATCAATCTGTTTCTCACTCTTTTCCACCTTCTTCAGCAGTCTTTGCTTTACTTTGCCTATTTCCTGCTCAAGATAGGCGTTCCGCTTTAACAGACTTCTGACTTGGGCCTCCATATGAATAGTGCGCTGCCGCTCCCTACGGTAATCCTTGAGCAGGTATTTGAATAAAGTTCCGATAGGGATATATGGTGTAAGATTTTCTTCCGTCATATGTTGTGGTGATTATCAAGAATGAGATTGGTGTGCCTTAAAACCATCGAGGAACATTTCGGCCATCACTATATTGATTCCGTGATGCTCCTTGAGGTTTTCTGGACGTCCGGTCAATGTCATGCTCAAATTCTCCTTATCATAATCACGCTCCACATCGAAGTATAATTCCTGCCCTCTGTCATCATGGAAAGTAATCCGGCACCTTTCCACCAATCCCCCCAGTTCTGAAGAGTCTAACCACAAGTCCGGCTTTTTATCTACCTTCAGATGACAGTAGCGGTGTACCTTGCCACTTTTTCTGATTAACTCCACTTCGACGATTGTCGCTACCTGATTGGTACGCAGAATGCGTACTTTCTGACCTTTCTTCATTGATATTTCTTTTTTATTGGTATTCATTTCATCTGGTTCTGATGCCAGTAAGAAATCATCTCACTCACATTATGAACCTTGATTTTCGCTTTGATATTCTCCCGATGGCGGTTCACCGTATAAGGTGATATGTGCAGTTCCGCTGCAATATCATCCGTCTGGCAATTGGAAGCGATGAGTCTGAAAACATTCATCTCACGGGCGGTTAGTGCCGTGTCAAGTTCCGGGCGACAAATCACTCCCTCATGTTCGCACTCACCTCGTAGTGGGCACTTTACCTCCTCGAATACGAATTGTCCATCCTTATTGATGTCAAGGTTGTATTGGTCATACTCGCCGAAGTTGCAGCGGATGAAGCGGTGAACTACCCGGAATTCATAATGCCACCTATTCATTGTACTACTGGAGTAAAGTTGCATTAACCTGGCATGTGCTTTCGGGTATCTGTCCCTGATGACAGCAAGCATGTACTCGATGGTCGGGCGGTTGTCCTCACAAAGCACAACTGCCGCATGCCCAAGTTCTTTAATCATCACATCACCTTCGGGGGTGTTGTAGAACTCGATGTTAGTTATCGGCATGAATTTCACAACGTGATGAGTTTGTAATATGTGCTTGCTCCATTTCGCGAACTTGAACTATAGCTTTGCGAATTAGTGAGGGATAAAATGTACCTTGTACATCTACTTTGTACCCACTTGTGAATTCAAAGTGTGCATAAATCTGCTCTGGAGTGTATTTCACATCGCAGACTTTTAATTCTACCTTGAAAAACTCAAAATCCGCATAGGGATTACCACCGAAGGGTATTCTTTTAAATTCCTCCATAATTTGATTGGTTCTTAATTTTGTTGAATTATGAAAATGTTCTCATATAGTTCTCTTTCCAAAGGTTTGAAGGAGTCTTTTCTTAACTTGTCGTAGAATGTAATCAATGACATACCGCTTCTTCTTAGGAACTCATCACGGAGCCTCAGTCTCGTGCTTTTCTCCATCTGGTCGTAATGGTACTTGGGTACCATTTTTTGCTTTTTCTCTTCCATAATCTTAAATATTACGATTGTTATTATTATATTTATAACGCAAAGGTTTAAAATAATAGTCTAATATCAAAATATTAATCCTATTATTTTAATCTTATATTATTATTTAAATCTAGTATAAATAGTATAACATGTTTAATCCTGATAAAATAAGAAGATTATTTGAAGATAGAAAGATCAGTCAAGCACAGTTTTTGAAAGACACAAGTATATCTAAATCAAACTTATATGTTTGGCTTAATAACACTTCGATTCCTGGTGCCGACAACCTGGAAATTATAGCAGATTATTTTAATGTACCAATAGATTATTTTTTTGATAGAGATATAAACTCTTCTGGAATTAATATAGGTCATCAAGTTAAGGGCAATGGTAATAAAATCTCTGGAGATATAACTTTAAGCGAGTGTCGCAAAGAGATAGAGCATCTCAACGCTCTATTGGAGGAAAAAGAAAGAGTGATAACTGAGAAAGAAAGAACAATTCAAATATTAATCCAAAAGCAGAAGTAATATGGATAAAAAAGCGTATCTCTATATTGTTGAAGCTGGGCAGTTCAGTTTTGAGGTGGAAATAAAAGAATTATTAGGGAAAGTAGGAGATACTATTTGCATCAGCACAGACGGAATTGACTCTGATGGATTTGACGTTAAAATAACTTGTATTGAGGAAGATTACTATGTGTATTGTTCAATGCCAGGTGTTGATTAAAACCTCCTTTCCTAAAAGTAATTTAGGTAACAAAAGATATATAATTGACTATCAGCCAGTATGAAAAGTAGTGGCAACGGAATCACAAGGAAAAAACCGCAAATGGCTAATAAAAAGCTTTTGCGGTTTTCTTGTTTTAGAATTAGAAAATGTCCGCATTTTGTCAGCATAGGTTGTAATGGGAAACAAATTGGAGTATTTGGTTTACATTGCAGGCAAGATTTATTTGCGATACCTGGAGAAAAAATTATCAATCCAACGGACTAGATATACTATAATAACTCCGGCTATGACCATACTGATAATACGTACCAACATAATTTATAGAATTAAAGATTTGTTTTTATAGAATAATAATGTGCAAAGATAATTGATTGGTGGAGAAACAAAAACTCTGGAAAGGATATAAAGATAGGAATTAACGCATATTTTCACGGATATAATCTTCTATTGTAAAATCACTCTTATATCTAGATATTTCCGGATTCTTCTCTACAGTCGTAATGCAACGTTTTTCTTTACCAAGTACCAACCGGTTTAGGAAGCTCAGGATGTCATGACGATTATCCTTCATAGGAGAATAGGATAGGGAATGTCCTATACCTTCCGCTATATAGAAATAGTATGCTGTCTCTTTTTCTTTCAGTTGCATACAGATAAAGTTTGAGCCCCATAGCCCCATTTCCTCTACTACTGCCTTAGTAAAAGGAACCGTGCTGTCGGCATCACCATGGAACAACATAAGAGGACAAGGGGACATTATCCATTTTGGAATACCATTGGCACAGATTGCTCCAGAAAAGGAAATGACCCCTGCATAATTGAAATTGGCAGGTAATCTGTCCGCAAAAGCCGTTTGATTGCAAATCTCATACTCTGCTTGAAGGGCAGTTATCGCACCTGCACTTGAACCGCAAGCTATAATTTGTGCAGGATTTATTTGCCATTCTACACTATGCTCAATTATATAATTTGTAGCATCACCAAAATCTTCTACAGCACAAGTGATTGCTTGTTGCAGGGCAGAAGAGAATCCTTGCAAGTCCGAATACTCCGATTTATCTATATCCTTTAATTGGGTACGGTAATCTGTTGATACTACCACATAGCCGGCTCGTGCCAAAAAATGAAAATAAGAAATGTAATCGGGATTATCTCTTCTCCCGCCTTTGAAACCTCCCCCAAATGCAAAAAGAATGACGGGCTTTGATTGTGTCCCTTGTATTTGATCAATCATTACATACTTGTCCAGTTTCAGAGTATCAACCTTTTTGATGGCAAAAATATATGTTTGCTTGTCAATATGCTGTGCATGCACAACAGTAGCTATACTCAATAATGAGCATGCCATCAAGATAAAAATAAAGCGTTTTCCCATATTCAGTTTATTCTATTAATGCTGCGTGGATTATCTGACCTACAAAGATAGAATAAAACTATAACTAAAAAGGGGAAAGATGACATTTAGACATAAAAAAAGGCTATCTATCCCAGACAGCCAATCTTTTTTATTAACCTTAAATCTAATACTATGAAAAACACAGTACAAAGATACGTACTTGCAGGAGATATCCAAATTTTAGCGGGTAATCAGCGGATATTATAACATGGTTTAGTAGAATATTATTTCCGTTAACTATTAACATAAATAATATTCAATTTAACAGAAGAAGGAATTAATATTCCTCATCAGTGATTGCAAACTTTAGTCATGTCCACTGTAAATCCACCATTGGCGGGTATAAATTTTCCTTTTCTTTTAAGAAATTCTATCAGGGTATCTACATCCATATTGTTGGCAGAGCAGGTGAAAAAACGCTGCTGCTCGCCGAATTTTTGGATAATGGCTTCTCTCAATGATAACTCAGTATAACTATTACCTTCCATCATGTGAAGGACTTCATGTGCATGTAATTGTTCCATAATCTTTTTTTGTGGCAAAGATAATATGATATTCTAAGTATAAGTGTAACATATGTGACAAAGCCCAACACACATATCCGGATATTTGCTTTTACGTAAAATAACACTTGTTACGACTATGCTAAAAACCTCAAAAAAAGTAAAAAGGTTTTGCTTCTATACCATTGTAAACTAACTTTGGGAATCAACTTTTAAATGAATTAAAGCATATGAAAAAATTAATCTTATCTATTGCACTATGTTGTGCAGCTACGAATTTCTTTGCGCAGAATGCTGACCCTGCCCAGTTGGTCAACGATGGTAAGGTTGCTCTTGAAGCTAAAAATTACCAGGAAGCTTACACAAAATTTAGTACTTATCTGACACAAACAAACAACCAAGATTCCGTAATTGCATATAACTGTGGCGTTTGTGCCGATAAGATAAAGAAACCTGCCGAAGCTTTGAAGTATTTTGATATTGCTGTACAGAAAAAGTATAACCTGGCAAATGCTTATATAGGTAAAGCCGGTGCTTTGAAAGATTTGAAGAAAAATGATGAGTATGTTGCCACTTTAAAGGAAGGGCTGGAAGCAAATCCCGGTAATAAGACATTGACTAAATTGTATGCCACTTATTACGTAAATCAAGGTATCATGGCGCAGAAAGCCAAAAAGATGGATGCAGCCGAAGAAGCATTTAAACAAGCCATAGCTATCCAAGCAGATAATGTAAATGCACTTAACAGTCTGGGTTCTTTGTATTATAGTAAGGGTGCCAATACCATGAAAACAGATGTAGAAAAAGCAAAAGTTGAATTCAAGGAAGCCAAAGAATATTTGGATAAACTTATTCCATTGCTCTCTGCGGACAAACCAGCTCAAAAGAAAATGATGGATAATGCAAAAACGATGTTGAACTTCATCGACAGTCAAGTGAAATAAAAGACTCATATATAAAAAAGAGGCAGATATCTGAATTGATATCTGCCTCTTTTTTTGCGTTATGAAATGACTATTTAGTTCTTCTCAGTACAACAGCTGTACGTGCCGGTATGTAAAGCTTCAGCCACTCCTTCTTGTCTTTTTTGTAAAGCGGGTCGTGGATGGTAAAATGTTTGATGGTATCATCCGTCAAACCATTACCGCCATAATCTGGATTATCTGTATTCAAAATAACTTCATAAGTTCCGGCAGGAACCAAGAAACCGTAATCAGTAAAAGACTGCTTAGGGTTGAAGTTGAATACAAAAATCAAGTCCTTGCGCATATAGGCCAATACCTGGTCACCGTCATTATGCCATATTTCTTGGACCGGAGTAGCCTGGAAGTTCTTTATGCTTTTTACAACTCCCAACATGGCAGCATCAAAGTCACCCATATAATGATATGCCAGATTCTTGTTGTCCACCAAATTCCATTGGCGGCGGGCATATTTACAAGACCAACCGTTACCTTCACGGGGGAAGTCAATCCATTCCGGATGTCCGAATTCATTGCCCATAAAGTTAAGATAACCGCCATTGATAGTAGTCGCAGTCAGTAAACGTATCATTTTATGGAGAGAAATGCCTCGATTTACGGTATAGTTCTCGTCTCCTTTCTGCATGTGCCAGTACATATCCGCATCAATCAAGCGGAAAATGATGGTTTTATCGCCCACCAAAGCTTGGTCATGGCTTTCCGCATAGGAGATGGTCTTTTCATCTTTGCGGCGGTTGGTCACTTCCCAGAACATGCTGGATGGCTTCCAGTCTTCATCTATTTTCTCCTTGATTGTCTTAATCCAATAATCGGGAATATTCATGGCCATACGGTAATCAAATCCGTAGCCGCCATCTTCATATTTTGCCGCCAGTCCGGGCATTCCCGATACTTCTTCGGCAATGGTGATGGCTTTGGCATTGACCTGATGGATAAGCCGGTTGGCAAGTGTCAGATAACAAATGGCATTGTCGTCTTGATGTCCGTTGAAGTAATCTCCATAATTACAGAATGCTTCTCCCAAACCATGGCTATAATATAGCATGGAAGTTACTCCGTCAAAGCGGAAGCCGTCGAAATGATATTCTTCCAGCCAGAATTTACAGTTAGACAGCAGGAAGTGAATAACTTCGTTCTTGCCGTAATCAAAGCAAAGTGAATCCCAAGCTGGATGTTCCCGACGTCCACCGGGATAGAAATATTGATTAGGATCACCGGCAAAGTTACCCAAGCCTTCCACTTCATTCTTCACAGCGTGTGAATGGACAATATCCATGATAACGGCAATCCCCATACTATGGGCTGTATCAATCAACTCCTTCAGTTCTTCCGGAGTACCAAAACGGGAAGAAGCGGCAAAGAAACTGGAAACATGGTATCCGAAGCTACCATAATAGGGATGTTCCTGGATAGCCATAATCTGTATGCAGTTGTAGCCTTCTTTGGCGATACGTGGAAGAATCTTTTCCTGAAATTCCTTATAGCTACCGACCTTTTCCTCCTGCTGAGACATACCGATATGGCATTCATATATCAATAAAGGATCTGTAGATGGCTTGAAAGCCCGCTTCTTCATTTTATAGGGTTTCTCCAGAGCCCAAACCTGGGCACTGAATATTTTAGTCTGTTCGTCTTGTACGACACGTGTAGCCCATGCAGGAATGCGTTCACCGCAACCACCGTCCCAATGTACCATCAGCTTGTACAAGTCACCGTGTTTCACGGCATCAGCAGGAAGCTTGATTTCCCAATTACCGTTTGCTTTACGCTTCAAACTATATTTTTTTTCTTCTTTCCAATCGTTAAAAGTTCCGACCATAAAGATTTGGGTTGCGTTAGGCGCCCATTCACGGAAAACCCAACCATCGTCAGTACGATGCAGGCCGAAATAGAGGTATCCGGATGCAAAATCAGACAAGGTTAGTTTTCCTTTATTGGTCAATTCCGATTCTTTGTCTATAGCATGTTGATGACGTCCGTTGATGGCATCGGCAAAAGGTTCCAGCCATGGGTCATTCTTGATTAAATTCAATGTTTCCATAAAGAGGATGAGTTTTGGATATTTGATAAATTTACGCTTTAACTTTCACAATTATTTTTTTTACACCGTCAGGGGTAATACCCGGAGCATGCCCGTCCTGAGGGAAAAAGATAGCAAACATTCCGGGCTTCACTGCAATATAGTCCTCCGCCAGTCCTTCAAAAAAAGTGATGTCTTTTTCCGCATTGTAAGGAGCATCAACCGGAAGGCAGTCTTGGGCGGCGGTATAACCCATTATCTCCGTACCGGACAAGGGTATTTGAATGTCAATATAGTCTTTATGGGTTTCCAGTTTGGCATTTTCTTTTTCTTTTGGGTTTGTCTGCGCCACGTTGACCAGCAAGTCCTTTCCTTTCAGTTCGGTCTTGCCGATTTCCAAAGAGTGCAAGTCATGTGATTTTAAAAAATCAATGGCCTGCTCAAACAGAGGATGCAGCAAAGTATATTTTTCTATGTTTTCAAGTCTGTCTATAACCATAATTCAAATGTTTTAAGTTAGTTATATAGGTAAATTATTCAAAGTCGTCTATGGTGTAATTCACAAAATCAGAAAAACGCTTCATCTGCTTGAAGATGTCGTCTGTACGATCCAAAAAGTCTGGAGCAAGAAAGAAGCTGTCCGGCTGGCAGCAGGCAACCGTATACTCTTTACACTGAAGGTATTTCAGATAGGGATAGTCCTTTGGAAATCCTTTTGGAGCTGTTTTTAGAAAATTCTCTCCGATGACGGGAAAGTATTGCTTGAAAGCAGGATCTTCCACTATACTGCGAAATTCATCTATATTGTCGTGTACCGCTTGTCGCAGAGCTCTTAACAAGGGCGGGGGAGGACAATAACTTCCACCGGCCAACAAGCAGTTTCCCGGTTCCAGATGCACGTAATAGCCACAATGGTCGGATTTCTTTCCTTTCGCATTGATATATCCTCCCAGATGTGTCTTGTAGGGAGTTTTATCTTCGGAAAAGCGTGTATCACGATAAATACGGTATGTACAGTCCTTTGCTTCTATACCACGGATGCTTTCATCAAATAAAGAGATACGGGAGATAATTACTGTAAGCAAGTTTTCAAACTCGCTGCGGGCGACTTCATACTGTTCCCGGTGAGAATTGAACCATTCACGATTGTTGTTTGCAGACAGTTCTTTCAAAAATTGAAATATAACAGGGATATTCATATCATATTCTTTCCTTATTATCTGCCAAATTTACGGATAATATTTCTAACATGCTACAAAGAAGGGTAAAAAAAAAGCATCGGCTCTGGTAAACCGATGCTCCTTACACATTTATCAATCAAACAGACGCTTCTGTTTTTGATGTACTATTTGATGAAGATAGCGTTAAAGCGCTGATAGATTGGGCAAAGAGCACATCTTTCTCTCAAAGTGTAACATTGTCTGATGCTGAGAACATAGTGGATGTGAAACGTTTTGTGCAAGCTAACCTGAGTGACATAGATGCACATTATCCTGATGATTTTTATAATCCTGCCATCACGCGGCTATATCGGCTGAAGGAATATATGGAAGAGAACAAATAAAGACTTGGCACTGATTATGCGGAAAACCACGAAGCGATTAAGAAATCCGTGTTGTTCTGCATAATCAGTGCCAAATCTAATAAATCACCAGAGTTGTGACTCCGTTATAGCTTTATCTTAAGTATCTTTCCTCCATATCCTTCGACGGCCACATTAGTAGCCTTGTAGGGAAGCAGACTTATGTTTTCTTCTTTTCCGCTGAGCAGCTCCGTAGCTTTGTACTGGTCCATCTGCGGTATTTGCAGGAAGTCAAAAGCATGAGAAGGAATATTTATGGCAAGGTCTGCCGAGATATGGTCGAAGTTCACGACGAACAGCAGCAGGTCTCTCTCAAATTTGCGCAGGAATGTATATTGCTTATGTTCATTAAAGCGCCATCCGTTGACATTGGCATACATCAAATCGAAGAAAGCCCCCTGAGAGATGGCCTTTTCTTCATTGCAAAGAGTCAGTAGCCGTTTATAAATGCTGTATAGGTGTTTCTGGTCCTCCGTCAGCATCTTGCCGTCGAACTTGCCGCCATTGCGCCAACGGCGGATGGTATCTACACTCCAATAGTCAAAGATGGTTGTACGTCCGTCTCGGCCGCTGAAACCTTCACTATCCATGCCCAGCTCACCAAACTCCTGACCGAAATAAATCATCATCGGATTGGTGTTCATGCAGGCTGACACAATGAGTGCCGGAATCGCCTTGCGTGGGTTACTGGCAAAAAAGTCGGAAGCGATACGTTGCTCGTCATGGTTTTCCAGAAAGTTCAGCATGCGTTTTTCTATACCTCCCAGACTTTGCCAGGAACGGGTGATGGCAGTTGCCGATTCATACCCGCAAGTAACAGCCCGCAAGGTATCATAAAGTCCTACTTTGTCGTATAAATAATCAAACTTGCCACGGAACAAGTAATTCTTGTATTCTCCCGGGTTATAGACTTCGGCTATAAACAGCAGGGAGGGATATTGCTCCTTTACCTGCGGGATTGCCCATTCCCAGAACTCTACGGGAACCATTTCGGCCATATCGCAACGGAAACCGTCTATATTCTTTCCCGCCCAGAACAGCATGATATCCAGCATCTTGGTCCATGTGTCGGGAATGGGGTCGAAATGGCAAGTCCCGCCGTTCTGATAATCCACTCCATAATTCAACTTTATAGTTTCGTACCAATCGGTGATGTTTGGATAAGCGTCAAAACGGTTGTTTCCGGTAGCTTTTGCCGGAAACTCCCTATAAGGTTCGGCGGCTGCACCTTTCATGTCAAATTGGCCATGCAGTTCCGATTTCGGGATATAATAGAAGTTATTATATGGGCTGAACGCATAATTGGTATCATCGTTTGAACCCAGTTGTGAAGTGCCATCCGGCTGGGCATCCGAGTGATATTGACGGGCTACGTGGTTGGGAACAAAATCTATGATAACCTTCAGACCGCTACGGTGAGTGCGCTGCACCAGATTCTCAAACTCTTTCATACGCTCCGGTACGTCCTTGGCGAGATCCGGGTCGACATCATAGTAGTCCTTGATGGCATAGGGAGATCCGGCTTTACCTTTCACTATGGCCGGATGGTCGGGTTGGATATTGTGACGGCGGTAGTCAGTTTGCGTAGCATGCTCGATGATGCCCGTGTACCATATATGTGTAGCGCCAAGCTTCTTGATTTCTCCCAACGCCTTGGCTGTAAAGTCAGCCATCTTGCCGCATCCATTTTCGGTGATGCTGCCATTATTGATGCAGTGGTTATTGTTGTTTCCGAATAGTCGGGTGAACACTTGATAAATAATCAATTTGTTTTCGTCGTTCATTTCTTTGTTTTCTATTGTTATAGAATGGTTATTTTATTCTTTCCAGATGCTGCCTTTGTCAATGAGCAGGCGTTCCAATATATCATTGGTCGTATTATATCCCTGCATGAATATCTCCTCCGCCTTTTCCAGCTCTGTATTGCTGTATCCCTCCAAGTTATAAGGTTCTATCAGCAAATCAGCCTTCTCGCGTTCAGGAAAAGAGTTGGAGCGGAACATAAAATTATAGGAACGTAAGGCAATGCTCACAATGTTCATTTTATACTTGGTTGCCATCAAAGGGCTGACATTCACGGCAATCACTTTTTCGCATATACGGCGGAGGGTAGAGACAGGCAGGTTCATCAGCAGGCCTCCGTCCACGTAATGGGTGCCGTCTATATTGACCGGGGCAAACAATACCGGCATGCAACACGAAGCTGCTACGCGTTCGGCGATGTCCCCTTTATGGAAATGTACCAGACGTCCGTGGTCCAGGTCAGTAGCTGTAATAATCAGAGGGATTTGCAGTTCTTCCAGTTTCTTGGATTTCAGATTGCTTTTCAGGAAATCGATGAACTCTCCCAATTCAAATAATCCGACTTTGGGAATCACCAGTTTGGTCAGGTCCTGAAACTTGTGCCCGGCAAAGTAGTCAAGAACTTTATGCGGTTCATTGCCGTCGGCGTAGAATACCCCGGCCAAGGCTCCGGCGCTGACTCCGGAAAGTATATTGGGCTTTATGTCATGTTCCAATAAGGATTGCATGGCACCCAAATGGGCAAAGCCTTTGATGAAACCGCCGCTTAAGGCAAAACCTATTGGATATTTTTTAGTGAACCAGTTGTTCGTTACTACTTCCATGTTGAAAATATGATATATTGTTCGGCACGAAATTAATGATTTTATTGTAGGGAGAAAGGAAAATAGCGGAAAAAAGTTCAAAGTATTAAGAGAAAAGTCTTCTCTATTAAGGAGAAAGTTTTTCTTAGTTAGGGAAAAAGTTTTTATCAGTTAAGAAAAAACTTTGTTTATGGTTTGCGGATGTCTATCCCAAGCCTTGGGATAGACATCCGCAAACTGGGGATATGTATCCGCAGTGTGCGAACAAAGTTTTAGGATTAAGGGATACTGTTTGAGAATATACGTTTATTTCTTTGCGATTGCTTTCAGCAGTGCATATCCTCCAAACCACTGAATCAGCATGCCCGGAATGCCCATACGGAAATCTTGCACTGCCAAAAAGAAATTACCGCACAGTGCCCATTCAAAGGCCGTACCGATAATTTGATAGGAGAGGATTACACCCAGCAATGCCAATAAAGAGATATTCTTGGCATAGCGTGCAGCAAGAGCGGCGGTTCCGGCCAGCAGACCGGACTTTATAAGTATGGCCGGCAACACGGCTGCTGCAGGCATGGCAAAAAGCAGATGATTGATGACCGGAGACAAGAGAGCCGTCAGCAGACCTACCTTGAAACCATATTTATAAGCAGCTATCAGTGTAAAGAAATAGATGGGAAGCAACGTCGGACCGCCTGCTGGGACCAGATGGCAGAGTTGCGGCAAGGCGATGTTTCCTGCCACGAACAGCAGGGCGAATAGATAGGTCTTTACGTTGCCGAAAGGCAAAGAATAAAGTTTTGCAGATGTTTCCATTTGTATAATATTATGCATTAGTTGATAAATCTATTTTTATTATGACTGTTTAAAACTGAAAAGGTTTAATCAAATCTTCACCAATTCATATTCCATGGTTCCCAATCCTATTTTCTCGGCATGGCGCAATCCGGCAAGCCAGTCCGTGTCGGGGTGCATCAAGTGGAACTTGTCGCATCCACACAAGTCGTCGTGCTCGTGTGCCGTGGCAAGGCAATTGTTACCGTGCAGTATCGGGGCTTGGATGACCATATCTGCACATGCCTTGTCCAGTGCAACCGGGTCTGCCGAAGCCAGAATGCCGAGGTCGGGCACGATGGCGGCATCGTTGTGGTTCCAGCAGTCGCATTCGGGAGATACGTTCATGATGAAGCTGATGTGGAAATGGGGCTTGCCCATAACGACAGCGAGGGCATATTCCGCAATCTTGTAGTTCAGGCGCTCGGAAGTATCTTCGGCTCCCATCACGGCACCGTCGTGCTGGCAGAGGGCTACGCACTGTCCGCAACCTACGCATTTGGCGTAGTCTATTTCTGCCTTGCGGCTGGCATTGAGGTGCACAGCGTCGTGTGCGCAATGCTTCACGCAGATGTTGCAGCCGATGCAGCTTGCTTCATCAATCTTGGGTTGCGAGGCGCAATGCAGTTCCAGCTTTCCGCCTACGCTGGCACATCCCATGCCCAGATTCTTCAAGGCGCCGCCAAAACCGGCTTGTTCGTGCCCCTTGAAGTGGTTCATACTGATTACAATATCGGCATCGGCTATCGCTGTGCCGATTTTGGGTGCCGGACAATATTCCCCGTTCAGAGGGATTTCGCGGTAGTCCGTTCCCTTCAGTCCGTCGCCGATAATGACCTGGCACTGGGCCGAGATAGGGTTAAAGCCATTCTCCATCGCACTTTGCAAGTGGTCTACAGCATTGGCACGACGACCGGAATACAGCGTGTTGCAGTCCGTCAAGAAAGGTTTGGCTCCCAGGCTGCGGAGCAGGGTTGCCATTCGAGCTGCATAATTGGGACGCAAGTATGCCAGGTTTCCGGGTTCGCCGAAATGGATTTTAATGGCAGCAAAGCTATCTTTCAAAGGAAGTTGCTCGATGCCTGCCCTTTTCAGCAAGCGTTCCATTTTATCCAAAAGATTGGATGTAGGGGAGGTACGCAAATCAGAGTAGTATACTTTTGCTTTTTCCATGTGTTTTTACCTATTTATAGTGATAGTATCTGCAAAAATAACGGATTATTTCCATATTAATAGGTATATGGCTAAAAAAAGTAGGGAAATCCCTTTTGACAAATAGGGGGATAATAAGAGGTCTATCCATGTTTCTGCCTACCTTTGTGGCAACTAAAAACTCGATAAGATGAAAACAATCAGACTAATTATTGCGGGACTGGTAATGACGATGGGATTCAGCAGTTGTTCCAGTTTGTTTTATGATGCTAAGGTAGATGTGTTGAACAGTATCCAGAAGGGGATGAGCAGGCAGGAGGTCACCAAGATATTGGGAACTCCAGAGTATCGCCGCTTCGACCGGGATATAGAAGAATGGGAATATTCCAGAGTGCTGTCCGGTAAAAGTAATATCAGCCGAACTCAGATTGTCGTGACTTTTGAAGGTGGGAGAGTCGTTGCAATGGACTCATTCTCCGGAGAGCCACGTACGTTGCCGGTTGTTCCCAGTGAAGTAGTGATAGATTCTCCAGCTCCGGTTTATGTCAGGGGGATGCACCCCGAAGACTTCCGGCATTTTTATGAAAAAGTGAAGTCCCGCCCTTTCAAGGATGATCAAATCGAAATGATGAGAACTGTTGCCCGAAACAACAGTCTGAACTGTGTGCAATGTGCCAGTTTGATGGCACTATATACTTTTGATGACGACAAGATGAAAGTCCTCAACATATTCGCTCCCAATATCGTAGATCCGGAAAACTACGAAGCGATTTTAGACGTCATTGATTCACTGTTCAAGAAAGACGATGCCAAGAAAATTCTGGGCATACGCTATTAAGAAGCAGGCATGTCGAAACGCATTGTCCGTTGGTGCCAAACACATGATGTATCGGAGGCTGACAGATAATGCGTTTAAGGTAAACAGATAATGCGTTTCGACGAGCTCTTATTCCGATAAAGGAAAGTGCCATAACGGACCGTTCCCGTGCCCTATATCCATGTTTTTCCCCCGGTTTATCGCAGTACCGATATACTCTTTAGCCTTGCAGACCGCTTCATCGAGTTTGCTGCTACCGGCAAGAAATGTAGCTATGGCAGAGGAAAGGGTACACCCCGTGCCGTGCAGGTTACGGCTCTCTATTTTGGGATTGGAATAGAGGATGCATCCGGATGGCAGGACGTCAGCCCCGGCAGAAGGTTGCCGGCAATAAAGCACGTCGCACATGTCATTGCCCTCCAGATGTCCGCCTTTGACGAGAACAGCGGTATTGTATCTGCAGGATAATTCCTGTGCCGCTTGCTGCATCTCCACAGTGCCGGCAATGGTTCGCCCCCAAAGCAGGCTTGCTTCATTCAGGTTGGGAGTAATGAGGGTGCATAGCGGAAACAGTTCCGTCTTAATGACTTGTATGGTTTCTTCGGTCATCAGCCGCCGTCCGCTGGTCGATATCATGACGGGGTCATAGACTATACACTCCGGAGTATATGTCTGAAGACAATCGACAATGGTGGTCACAATACCGGCATCATATACCATACCTATCTTGACGGCATCCGGCCTTAAATCATCCATAACAGAGGTGATTTGTGCCTTAACCATATCCACAGGTATCGGATAAACCGATTGTACTCCCAGTGTGTTTTGTGCAGTAACAGCCGTGATGACGGAAGCGGCATAACCTCCCAAAGCGGAAATGGTCTTTATGTCTGCTTGTATGCCTGCACCGCCCGAACAGTCGGAACCGGCAATGGAAAGGATAATAGGGGGAAGCATGAAATAATTAAAAATTAGAAATTAAAAATTAAAGGGGTGAGAGGAAAGCTGTTTCAGGTGGAGGAAGTGGGGGATGAAAGCTTCCTTCGCTTGCTGCCAGACATCTCCCAGCAGTACGGCACCTCCGAAACCTAAAGCGGCTATTTCCGGAAGATGTTCCAAGGTGATGCCACCCAATGCCATCACCTTTGAGTCGATAATACCAGCTTGCTGCGCCTTCTGCAAGGTATCGCAGGAGTAAGCGGAAGAATAGCCTTCTTTGGATATACTGTCATAAATGGGGCTGAGGAACACATAGTTACAATCTGATTTATGTTTCAACACTTCTTCAAGAGAGTGACAAGAGCGACTGACATGTCCCTTATATCCGGACGGTATCTGCGGATTGCGCCCGTTCAGATGAATTCCTTTCAGACCGAAAACGGATGCCAGCTGGAATTGCTCATGCGTGACAATGCGTGGCATATATTCCATCGGTAGCTGTTGAAGAAAATTCCCCATCTCCTCTGCCGAAGCTCCCGGCTTGCGCAGGTGGAGCATTTCCAAACCGTTTTGGAATAAGGAGGTAACTGCCTCTGCTTCTCCTTCAAAGAATTGCGGCGTGGTAATGACTATCAGTTTCATATCTTTATGGATGTTTGCCTATAGTGAGAGAATATACGACTGCATGGTCCTTAAATCAATCGTCCATAGCTTTCCAGCCAAGGGTTCACCGTAGCCGCAAATCAGTTTCAACACTTCATTGGCTTCTACGCTACCCACAATGGCAGGGGTTACGCCGATAACCGATTTGTCCGGAGATGGCATGAGCAGTGTCCCTTCTTCATCCGGATAGAGGTCACGATAGTTTTTTGCACTCTCACCGTAGCAGAAGACGGACACTTGGCCTTCAAAGCCTTGAATGGCACCATAAACGTAGGGCTTGCCCCAAGCGTTGCATACGTCATTCAGCAAGTAGCGGGTAGCGAAGTTGTCGCACCCGTCTACCACTATATCGTAGTTCCTTATCAGTTCTCCGGCATTCTTCTTGTCCAGACGGAAGGGGTATACTTCCACGTTTACATCGCTGTTCAAACCCTGCACTCTACGGGCGCCACATAGAGGTTTAGGCTGCCCAAGGTCAGCTTCAGCATACAGAACCTGACGTTGAAGATTACTGATGCTGACCTGGTCATCGTCCACCAATCCCAGCGTTCCGACTCCTGCTCCCGCCAGATAGAGGGCAATGGGAGAACCCAATCCTCCCACACCGACTATCAACACCTTGGCATTACGCAGTTTCTCTTGTCCGGCTTCGCCTATTTCAGGGAGGGACGTTTGTCTGGCATATCGGTTCATTTGTTCATTATTATTAAGGTTCTGTATTCGGCCACTCATCTCTTGAAAGCCTTCAAATCAAAACTCGCATCCCAATCTTTCCACACTGGTTCGCGCCCCAGGCGTTTCAATGCTTTGTCCACTTCCACAGCCTTGCGCTCGTCGCTGACATGAAACTGTTCCAGTGTTTGCGGATAGCTGTAATATCCTCCCGGTTCGGTCTTGCTTTCGGCGCTCATGGTTGTCACACCGAGTGTTGCCATATGGTCGCGTATATCGGCAGGCTCGCGGGTGGAGTAGGAGATGTCTACATCATGGTCGAAGATGCGCATGGCGAAAGTGACTTGTGCCAGTTCGCGGTCGCTCATGATGACATTGGGCTGGAAGCCGCCGTTCTCCGAAGGACGCATACGGGGGAAGTTGACGCTGTATTTCGTTTGCCAATAATGTTTCTGGAGATAGCGCAGGTGATAAGCCATCATGGTGATGTCTGTCCGCCATTCTTTCTCCAGACCGATGAGCACTCCCATGCCGATGGAATGGACGCCTGCCTGCCCCATGCGGTCGAAACCATTGACACGCCATTCGAATTTGGACTTCATGCCACGGGGGTGGTAGATGTTGTAATTCGCCTTGTGGTAGGTTTCCTGAAAACAAATCACGCCATTCATGCCGTGTTCTTTCAGCGTTGCATACTCTTCCGTTTTTAAGGGCATCACTTCTATTTTCAGATTGCTGAAGTAGGGTTTTGCCAGGTCCAGTGCACGGGCTATGTAGGGCACGCCTGCTTTGGCCGGATTTTCTCCTGTCACCAACAGCAAATTCTCGAAAGGTGCCAGCTTCTTGATGGCCTTGTATTCGTTCACGATTTCTTCTTCCGTCAGTATGGTACGCGGCATGGGGTTGCTGATGTGGAAACCGCAATACACGCAAGAGTTGGTGCAGGAATTCGTGATGTAAAGAGGCACGAACATGGAGATGGTTTTCCCGAATCGTGCCTCGGTGTATTTCTTGCTCAATCGTGCCATCGTCTCCAGATAGGGGGCAGCGGCGGGTGAGATGAGGGCCATGAAGTCCTCTACATTACAATGTTCTTTGGAGAGGGCACGGCGTACATCCGCATCTGTCTTGGCATGGATGCGTGCCGTGGTTTCCTCCCAGGATATATGTTCTAATTCGTCTGAAAACATAGTGCTCTATCAATTCCCATTTATTTCTTTTTTAATTCTCTCGACAACCGCATCGCACAGAAGTTCGGTCCGCACATCGTGCAATACTCCCCATCCACATGCTTCCCTGCATGAAAATAGCTGAACGCACGTTCCGGGTCGAGCGACAAGTCAAACTGGTCTTTCCAGCGGAATTCATAACGTGCTTTGCTCAATGCATTGTCGCGCACTTGTGCTCCGGGATGTCCTTTTGCCAGGTCGGCGGCATGGGCGGCTATCTTATAGGTGATGACACCTACACGCACATCCTCCTTATCGGGCAGCGCCAGATGCTCTTTGGGAGTGACGTAGCAGAGCATCGCCGTACCCAGCCAGCCTATCTGTGCCGCGCCGATGGCAGACGTAATATGGTCGTATCCCGGTGCGATGTCCGTCACGATGGGACCGAGCGTATAGAAAGGCGCATCGTGGCATTTCTCTATTTGGCGCTCCATATTCTCCTTAATCTTGTGCATGGGCACGTGGCCGGGACCTTCGATGAAAGCCTGCACATTCTTATCCCAGGCACGCAGCACAAGCTCGCCCATCGTGTCGAGTTCTGCAAACTGCGCTTCATCGTTGGCATCGTGCGTAGACCCCGGACGCAGCCCGTCTCCCAAAGAGATGGCAACGTCATACTGTGCCAGAATGTCGCAAATGTCATCAAAGTGTTCGTAAAGGAAACTCTCGCGGTCGTGCACCAGGCACCATTTGCTCATGATGCTGCCGCCACGGCTCACGATGCCGCACAACCTTTTCTCGGCCAGATGCACATTGTGGCGGCGTATGCCGGCATGGATGGTGAAGTAGTCCACTCCCTGCTCGCATTGTTCAATCAAGGTGTCGCGGTAGATTTCCCAGGTGAGGTCTTCCACCTTGCCGTTCACTTTCTCCAATGCCTGGTAGATGGGGACAGTGCCCACGGGAACGGGACAGTTGCGGATAATCCATTCGCGCGTTTCGTGTATGTTCTCGCCCGTGGAGAGGTCCATCAGCGTGTCGCCGCCCCATTTGCAGCTCCACAATGCTTTCTCTACCTCTTCTTCGATGCCCGAGGTGGTGGCGGAGTTTCCGATATTGGTATTTATCTTCACCAGGAAGTTACGGCCTATAATCATCGGCTCTGCTTCGGGATGGTTGATGTTGGCAGGAAGCAGGGCGCGTCCGGCAGCAATCTCCTGGCGTACAAATTCCGGTGTGATGTGCGTCTCTATTCCCAGCTCCGCGCAGTTCATGTTCTCGCGAATCGCCACATACTCCATTTCAGGCGTGATGATGCCTTGTTTGGCATAGTACATCTGTGTGCAGCATTTTCCTTGAAGGGCGCGGTAGGGCAGGGTGATATGCTCAAAGCGCAGAGAGTCGAGCGACCGGTCGTCGCGGCGCATGCGCCCGTACTCCGACGTTATTTCGGAAAGCTGCTCCACATCGCCGCGTTTCAGTATCCACGGCTCGCGCAGACGGGGCAGCCCTTTCTTCAAATCCACTTCGACGGCAGGGTCGCTGAACGGTCCGCTGGTATCATACACATACACTTCCGGATTCGGAGTAAGTACCTTTTCTCCATCAACGAAGTTCGTACTGGGCACTTGCTCCACCTTGCGCATAGCTACGCGCAATTCGGGAAACAAGGTGCCCGGCAAATATACTTTCTCGGAACGGGGGAATTTTATCTTCTGGTTCATTTTTCTTTAGGTTTTGTTATGTAGAGATTTACGATTAGACAATTTACGATTTACGATTGGAGTTTGTATTGTTAAACAACCTCTCTCAACCGGTAGGTTTATGATTGCATGAGTAACTTCAATCGTAAATCGTCTAATCGTAAATCTCCCTGTTTTATCATTTTTCATTCAAGAAAGCCGTCAGCGGTGAGCTGGCTTCCGCAACAAAATTATCTGCCTGTATGCCCAGACCTGCTTCGTATGCCATGCGTCCCGCCTCTACAGCCTGCTTGAACGCTACCGCCATGGTCACGGGGTCGCCCGCCACTGCAATGGCTGTATTCACCAGGCAAGCCGAAGCGCCCATTTCCATAGCCTCTGCCGCATGGCTCGGGGCACCGATACCGGCATCCACCACTACGGGGATATTGGCTTGCTCGATGATTATTCTCAGGAAATCCCTTGTCTGCAGTCCTTTGTTTGTACCGATAGGAGCACCCAGCGGCATGACGGTGGCGGCACCGGCTTCTTCCAGCCTCTTGCACAGTGTGGGGTCGGCCTGGCAATAGGGCAGTACCACAAATCCTAACTTGACCAGTTCTTCTGTGGCTTTCAGCGTCTCTACAGAATCGGGCAACAGATAGCGGGGGTCGGGGTGTATCTCCAGTTTCAGCCAGTTCGTGCCGAAAGCTTCACGCGCCATCTGTGCAGCAAAAACAGCTTCTTCGGCATTGCGCACGCCGGAGGTGTTGGGCAGAAGCTGGATACCGGGATGCTGTATGTGTACCAGCATATTGTCTTCCTTGTTGTCCAGTTCAATGCGTTTCATGGCTACCGTCACCATTTCTGTGCCGGATGCCAGGATAGACTGCTCCATCACTTCATCGGAATTGAACTTTCCGGTTCCTAAAAACAGACGGGAGTTGAACTCACGTTCCGCAATCACTAATTTTTCCATATCAGTCGTCATATATTAATTCTTTATTTTTCATTCTCCATTAAAGAAATGATTCTTTTCATTTCATCTGCCGGACTATCGGCATGCAGTACCGTGCCCGAAAGGGCAATCCCGCTTACCCCCGTCTGCATAACGGCTGGAATATCCGCTATGGTTATTCCACCGATGGCTACTATCGGAAGGTGTATATCCTTCTCCTGCATCCGGTGGATGATAGCTGTATATCCTTCCAGTCCCAATATCGGACTCAGATTCTTCTTGGTAGTGGTGTAGCGGAAGGGGCCGCAGCCTATGTAGTCGGCACCGGCTTTGTAGTGTTGCAGTACATCCTCAAAAGTATTGGCGGTACCGCCTATAATGTACTCCGCGCCCAGAATCCGGCGTGCGTCGGCTATGGGCATGTCTTTCTTTCCAAGATGTACGCCGTCGGCATGCAGTTTTCGCGCCAGTTCCACATGGTCGTCAATGATGAAGGTGGCACCGTATTGCCGGCAAAGGGCCTGCACTTCCAAAGCTACGGGTTCTATCGTTTCCACCGGGGTGTCTTTCATGCGCAGTTGCACCCAGCGGCAACCGCCCTCAAGAGCCATGCGTGCAGCATCCAGATACGAATATCGTTCCGTATAGTGCGTGATGAACTGCATTCCTCCGTTTTTCAGTCTCTCGTCCTTCATCTTCCTCACCCTCCGCAAGCTGCTTTGATAATGATGATGGGCATGTATTCCCTCAGGATGCATTTTGTCCATTCCGTGCGAAGTACAATACGGTTGTCTACGGCCACGGCAATGCCTTGCATCGGTAGGGCAAGTTCCTCGATAAGTTGTGAAAGGGTAGTGGCGCCGGTTTTCACTTCCTTGTTGTTGACCAATACTTTCATTTTTCTGTTCATTAAGAAATAAAACAAATGGAAGTAAATACAAAGAAGCGTCTTTACGGCAAGTTCAGTGAAGAAAGAAATATCCAATTCCTACGGCAGTACTAACTGCATCAGGTTCGAGGGTATAATCTCAGCCCGTCGGGGCACCCCTTTGTCAAGCAGATAGGCTATTCTGATGGAAAGGGCTTGCACTCCTATGCTTTCTTGCGGAGATAGCATGTGGTCCAGGCAGTAATTCAGCAAATCGACGGAGATTGGAGTAGGGATGGGAATATTATACAGTATAGATAATAAGAGACGTTTGGAACCGTCGTGCGTGCAGTCTATCAGCCGTTGAATGATTTCATCGTACAGTAGGATGAACCAGCCGGGATGGATTTCGCTCAATTTCTCGCATACCCATATTGCCCGCCATGACACCGTCTGTTTTTCATCGTATGTCAATCGGTATATATCTTCAAAATACTCGGGGCAGAGGCATACCTCTTGTACCAGAGAGTCTATCGATAACTTATGAATAGGTACTGCCAAGGTATTTCTGAACTCCGTAATCTTTTCCATATATCCCATTTTGTTGTGAGTGGCAAATATAAAGGAAATGGCCTATTAAAACAAGAAAGGCTGTCTATTTGAAGAAAGACAGCCTTGAAAATATTCTATTTAAGGAATTATGCAATCCCGTGAGCCGTAGCTTCCGGTGCAATCTTCTTGATAAGACCTTGCAGCACTGCACCAGGACCGCACTCTGTGAAGTCCGTAGCACCATCGGCAACCATGTTCTTCACTGTTTGCGTCCAACGTACCGATGCTGTCAGCTGAGCCACCAGGTTCTTCTTGATTTCTACCGGGTCAGTATGAGGCATAGCGTCTACATTCTGATATACGGGGCACTTCGGAGCATGGATTTCTGTTGCATTGATGGCTGCTTCCAGTTCAACTTTGGCAGGGTTCATCAGCGGAGAGTGGAACGCACCGCCTACCTTCAACGGCAGAGCACGCTTTGCACCTGCAGCCTTCATCAGTTCGCAAGCCTTGTTGATACCTTCTATGGAACCGGAAATTACAATCTGTCCCGGGCAGTTATAGTTGGCTGCCACGCAAACTTCACCTTCAGCACTTACTTGAGCGCAGATTTCCTCAACCTTTTCATCCGGCAGGGCAATAATGGCTGCCATAGTGGAGGGCTGTGCCTCACAAGCCTTTTGCATAGCCATGGCACGGGCATACACCAGTTTCAGACCATCTTCAAAGCTCAGTGCACCGGCAGCAACCAAGGCAGAGAACTCGCCCAATGAGTGACCGGCGGTCATCTCCGGCTTAAAGTCATCGCCCATGCAGAGGGCGGAAATAACGGAATGAAGGAATACGGCAGGTTGGGTAACTTTAGTCTGGCGCAGGTCTTCATCTGTTCCGTTGAACATAATATCAGTAATACGATACCCGAGGATATCATTTGCTTTCTCAAAAAGTTCCTTGGCTAATGCCGAATTTTCGTACAGGTCCTTTCCCATGCCAACGAATTGGGCACCTTGACCCGGAAATACAAATGCTTTCATATTTACTCGTTTTTTAGTGTTTAAATAAAAAGTGCTGCAAAGGTAGAGGTTTTTCTGATATTCACCGCACAAACGGATGTTTTTTGTGCAATGCCCTTACTTTAAGGAGGGAAGCTAAAATACAATATGTATGCTTGGGCCTTCTGTGGTATCCGGAGGCTGAAATACTTATAAATGAAACACTTTCTCCTTATTGTACTTCCTACAATTAGACCTCTTGTATATTCTTGTAAATTACATATTGTATTCCATACGATAACAACTGAAAATGATATTGTATAAAGTAAGATATGTATTCAGTTGAAAAATAATGCTTTATAACATTATAAAAATAATCTTTTCCTTTATTGCAAATTAGAAAAACCTATTTATATTTGCAGCGCTTAACGAGATATATTATGCAAAACATAGAACAAAAAACGCCGTTGGCAAACAATCATATCTCTGTGGACTGTGTAGTGATTGGTTTTGACGGAGAACAGCTAAAGGTTCTGCTGATTAAGCGTGCAGGAGAGGAAGAAGGAGAAATCTTTCATGATATGAAGCTTCCCGGAAGTTTGATTTACATGGATGAGGATTTGGATGAAGCTGCCAAACGGGTGTTGAATGAATTGACGGGTCTGAAGAACGTCAATCTGATGCAATTCAAGGCATTCGGCTCAAAAAACCGTACGAAAGACCCCAGAGATGTACATTGGCTGGAACGTGCCATGCAGTCCAGGGTGGAGCGTATTGTCACCATAGCCTATCTTTCCCTGGTGAAGATAGACCGCGCATTGAACCGTGATTTGGACAATTATCAAGCCAGTTGGGTAGCCATGCCGGATATAAAGGCTCTGGCATTCGACCACAACCTGATTATCAAGGAAGCCATTACCTATGTCCGCCAGTACGTCGAGTTCAACCCGTCTTCACTGTTCGACTTGTTGCCGCGTAAGTTCACCGCATCCCAGCTTCGCACTTTGTACGAACTGGTGTATGACAAGCAGTACGACGTACGCAATTTCCATAAAAAAATTGCCTTGATGGAGTATGTCGTCCCCCTGGAAGAAAAACAGCAGGGCGTGGCCCACCGGGCGGCACGTTACTACCGTTTCGACAAAAAGATATACAATAAAATCCGACGGTAGCCGGATTGTAAATTCTTCATATCACTTTCATTTTAATATTGATAGAAATGTATTTATTAGGTTATGACATCGGCAGCTCGTCTGTAAAAGCGAGTCTGGTAAATGCGGAAAGCGGCAAGTGTGTATCGTCTGCCTTCTTCCCCAAGACTGAAGCGGAAATTATCGCAGTGAAGCCCGGCTGGGCAGAGCAAGACCCCGGAAATTGGTGGGAAAATTTGAAACTGGCCACACAAGCTGTATTGGCAGAATCCGGAGTAAACGCAGAAGACATCAAGGCGATTGGTATCTCTTATCAGATGCATGGCTTGGTATGTGTAGATAAAAACCAGCAGGTGTTGCGTCCTGCCATTATCTGGTGCGACTCCAGAGCCGTGCCCTACGGACAAAAGGCTTTCGAAACATTGGGAGAGGAGACTTGCCTTTCACATTTGCTGAATTCTCCGGGCAACTTCACGGCCTCCAAACTGGCTTGGATTAAGGAGAATGAGCCTTCCGTTTACGAAAAGATTCATAAGATAATGCTGCCGGGCGACTATATCGCCATGAAGTTGAGCGGTACCATCTGTACCACGGTGTCCGGTTTGTCCGAAGGGATGTTCTGGGATTTCAAGAACAACCGGGTTGCTGATTTTCTGATGGAGTATTATGGATTCGACTCCTCTCTGATTGCCGACATCAAACCGACTTTCTCCGAGCAGGGACGCGTCAATGCTGCTGCAGCCGCAGAGCTGGGTCTGAAAGAAGGTACGCCTATCACTTACCGTGCCGGCGACCAGCCCAACAATGCCCTTTCCCTGAATGTATTCAATCCGGGTGAAATTGCTTCTACCGCCGGAACGTCCGGTGTGGTATACGGCGTGAACGGTGAGGTGAACTACGACCCCAAGTCACGTGTCAACACCTTTGCACACGTCAACCATGCTGCCGGGCAAACCCGTCTGGGTGTTCTGCTGTGCATCAATGGTACGGGCATTCTCAATTCATGGGTAAAACGCACCGTTGCTCCCGAAGGCATCTCCTACAGCGATATGAATCTGCTGGCGGCGCAAGCTCCCATCGGCAGTGCCGGTATCAGTATCCTGCCCTTTGGAAACGGTGCGGAGCGTATGCTGGAGAACAAGGAAATAGGCTGCTCCATTCATGGCATCAACTTCAACCAGCACGGCAAACAGCATATCGTCCGTGCAGCACAGGAAGGCATCGTTTTCTCCTTTAAATATGGAATCGACATCATGGAACAAATGGGCATTCCCGTGCAGAAAATTCATGCAGGCAAGGCTAATATGTTCCTCAGCCCGCTGTTCCGCGAGACATTGGCCGGTGTGACGGGAGCTGTCATCGAACTGTATGATACCGACGGCTCTGTAGGTGCCGCCAAAGGCGCCGGAATCGGTGTGGGCATATACAAGGACAACAACGAAGCATTTGCCACGCTTGAGAAGCTCGAGGTGATAGAGCCGAAAGTGGCAGACCGCCAGGCTTATGCCGACGCATATGCGCGCTGGAAACACTGGGTAATGTGCTAATGTGCACATTAAAACGTTAGCACGTTAAAACAATAAATTAATAATTAACCCCGTGATGAATGTGTCTGTCATTGGCACATTCTCACATTAAAACATTAAATTCTTATGGCAACAAAAGAGTATTTTCCCGGAATAGGAAAGATTAAATTCGAAGGTAAAGAGAGCAAGAACCCGATGGCATTCCGTTATTACGATGCCGATAAAGTAATCATGGGTAAGAAAATGAGCGAATGGCTGAAGTTCGCCATGGCATGGTGGCACACTCTTTGCGCAGAAGGTGGTGACCAATTCGGTGGCGGAACAAAGAAATTCCCCTGGAACGGTGAGGCTGACAAGGTTCAGGCTGCCAAGAACAAAATGGACGCCGGCTTTGAATTCATGCAGAAAATGGGTATCGAATACTACTGCTTCCACGATGTAGACCTCTGCGAAGAAGCCGAGACCATTGAAGAATACGAAGCCAACTTGAAGGAAATCGTAGCGTATGCCAAGCAGAAACAAGCAGAAACCGGCATCAAACTGTTGTGGGGTACTGCCAACGTATTCGGCCATGCCCGCTACATGAATGGTGCAGCCACCAATCCCGATTTCGATGTTGTGGCACGTGCCGCCATCCAAATCAAAAACGCCATCGACGCTACTATCGAACTGGGAGGCTCAAACTATGTATTCTGGGGCGGTCGCGAAGGCTACATGTCATTGCTGAATACAGACCAGAAGCGTGAGAAAGAGCACCTCGCACAGATGTTGACCATCGCCCGCGACTATGCACGTGCCCGCGGCTTCAAAGGTACCTTCTTGATTGAACCGAAACCGATGGAACCTACAAAACACCAGTATGATGTAGACACCGAAACCGTTATCGGCTTCTTGAAGGCTCACAATCTGGACAAAGATTTCAAGGTGAACATCGAAGTGAACCACGCTACTTTGGCGGGCCACACCTTCGAGCACGAACTCGCAGTAGCCGTAGACAACGGTATGCTCGGCTCCATCGACGCCAACCGTGGTGACTACCAGAACGGCTGGGATACAGACCAGTTCCCCATTGACAACTTCGAACTGACCCAGGCAATGATGCAAATCATCCGTAACGGAGGCTTTGGCAATGGCGGTACAAACTTCGATGCCAAGACCCGTCGCAACTCCACCGACCTGGAAGACATTTTCATTGCCCACATCGCCGGTATGGACGTGATGGCACGTGCACTGGAAAGTGCAGCCAAATTGCTTGAAGAGTCTCCTTACAAGAAGATGCTGGCCGACCGCTATGCTTCCTTCGACAGTGGTAAAGGCAAGGAATTTGAAGATGGCAAACTGACGCTGGAGGATTTGGTAGCTTACGCAAAAGCCAACGGTGAGCCGAAACAGACCAGCGGCAAGCAGGAATTGTATGAGGCAATCGTGAATATGTACTGCTAATAATGATCAATGTTTAGTGATTAGTGGTTAATAAGTTGCGCATGAGGTGTTTCAATATTAATCATTAATCGCTAATCATTAATCGCTAATCATTAACCATTAATCATTAATATCATGAATTATACAGAAAAAGGCAGTAAACTCTACCTCTTCTCTATTGTGCTGGTAGCCGTCATCGGGGGCTTGCTTTTCGGCTACGATACAGCAGTCATATCCGGTGCCGATAAAGGGCTTCAGGCATTTTTTATGGGTGCCTCCGATTTTGTCTACACAGATACGATTCACGGCATTACCTCTTCCAGTGCACTTATCGGATGTATCATCGGTAGTGCTCTTTCGGGATTCTTCGCATCCAATCTGGGACGTAAGAATTCTCTTTTCATAGCCGGCGTCTTGTTCTTTCTGTCGGCATTGGGCTCCTACTACCCGGAATTCCTTTTCTTCGACTATGGTGTTCCTTCCTATTCCTTGCTCGTGGCATTCAATTTCTACCGTGTATTGGGAGGAATCGGCGTAGGTTTGGCATCGGCCATCTGCCCGATGTATATTGCGGAAATTGCGCCGAGCAACATTCGCGGGACTCTGGTATCATGGAATCAGTTTGCCATTATCTTCGGCCAGTTGGTGGTTTACTTCGTGAATTTCCTTATTCTGGGCGAGAATTCAAATCCGGTGATAAAGGCCATTGAAGGAGTCAACCAGATTCTGAATCCCGAAGCGGCAGCATGGACCACAGAGATAGGATGGCGTCTGATGTTTGTCAGTGAGGCTGTTCCTGCAGGAGTCTTTGCGTTGCTCGTACTGTTTGTTCCCGAAACGCCACGCTATCTTGCCATGAGTGGCAAGGATGATAAGGCACTCCAGGTGTTAAGCCGTATCAACGGCTTGGCTCAGGCAAAGGTTATTCTGTCTCAAATCAAAGCCACGGCAGAGGAAAAGACGGAAAAGCTTTTCACTTATGGCTGGATGGTTATCTTTATCGGTATCATGCTGAGTGTATTCCAGCAAGCGGTAGGTATCAACGCCGTACTCTATTTCGCACCGCGTATCTTCGAAACGATGGGAATGGGCAACCCGATGGTTCAAACCGTCATCATGGGTATCATCAATATTCTGTTCACGTTGCTGGCTGTCTTTACAGTCGAGAAATGGGGACGTAAACCGCTGCTCATCTCGGGGTCTATCGGCATGGCGATAGGTGCTTTCGGAGTAGCTCTTTGCAACGTTGTGGCAGGGCTTCCTCCCATGTTGGCTGTTGTCAGCATCATGGTCTACAGTGCTTCGTTCATGTTCAGCTGGGGCCCCATCTGCTGGGTACTGATTGCTGAAATCTTCCCGAATACCATCCGTGGCGCTGCAGTAGCCATTGCCGTAGCCTTCCAATGGATATTCAATTTCATTGTATCTTCCACCTTCGTACCTATGTACAATATGAGTTTGGGAGATATGGGAGACAAGTTCGGGCACATGTTTGCTTATGGCTTATACGGAATCATCTGTGTGGTGGCTGCTCTGTTTGTCTGGAAGCTTGTTCCCGAAACGAAAGGCAAGACACTGGAAGACATGACCAAGCTGTGGAAGAATAGAAGAAACAATAGATAAGACCGTCATTGAAACTGTCCATATAAGACGGGAAAGAGGAGGCCTGATGAATGCCTCCTCTTTTTGTTATCAATTCCGTATCTTTTCCCTTATCCGTTCAAGATGGGAAAGAAAAATCTTCGGAGGGGAAGATAACATGTAAGGATAAACCGTACCTTTGCACTGTTTTTAATCAGGAATAGCAAGAAAGTTATGGATTCAATGAAAATCAATAAGGTGCAGATACGCAATCTGCAGATTGAAGATTATGACCAGTTGGCACAATCGTTTACGCGCGTTTATTCAGACGGAAGCGATGTGTTCTGGACGCACAAACAAATAGAAAAACTGATACGCATCTTCCCCGAGGGGCAGATTGTGACGGTGGTTGACGAGAAAATCGTGGGCTGTGCGCTTTCCATCATAGTGAACTACGATGATGTGAAGAACGACCACACTTACGCCCAGGTTACGGGCAAGGAGACTTTCAACACCCACAATCCGAAAGGCAACATACTTTATGGCATCGAAGTCTTTATCCATCCCCAATACCGTGGCCTGCGTCTGGCACGCCGTATGTATGAATACCGCAAGGAACTTTGCGAGACATTGAACCTGAAGGCAATCATGTTTGGCGGACGTATCCCCAACTACTACAAATATGCCGATCAAATCCGCCCCAAGGAGTACATAGATAAGGTGAAGCAAAAGGAGATCTTCGACCCGGTGCTGACCTTTCAGCTCTCTAACGACTTCCACGTGCGAAAGGTGATGCGCAACTACCTTCCCAATGATGAGGAGTCCAAGCACTACGCCTGCCTGCTGCAATGGGACAATATCTACTATCAGGCTCCCACACAAGACTATGTAAACCCCAAAACCACTGTCCGCGTAGGCTTGGTACAATGGCAGATGCGTACCTACAAGACACTGGATGACCTTTTTGAGCAAGTGGAATTTTTTGTGGATGCCGTGAGCGACTACAAGAGTGACTTTGTCCTTTTTCCCGAATACTTCAACGCACCGTTGATGGCAAAATTCAACAACGAGGGCGAGTCGCAGGCTATCCGCGGGCTGGCGGCCTATACCGAGGAAATCAAGGAGCGTTTCGTCAAGCTCGCCATCAGCTATAACATCAACATTATTACGGGCAGTATGCCGCTTATCAAGGAAGACGGGCTGCTATACAACGTAGGATTCCTCTGCCGACGTGACGGAAGTTATGAAATGTACGAAAAGATACATGTCACTCCCGACGAGATAAAGTCCTGGGGACTGAGCGGAGGCAAGTCCATCCAAACTTTCGATACGGACTGTGCTAAGATAGGCGTGCTGATATGCTACGATGTAGAGTTCCCCGAACTGAGCCGCATCATGGCAGACCAAGGCATGCAGATACTCTTTGTTCCTTTCCTTACCGATACGCAGAATGCTTACAGCCGCGTAAAGGTGTGCGCCCATGCTCGTGCCATCGAAAACGAGTGCTTTGTAGTGATAGCCGGCAGTGTAGGCAATCTTCCCCGCGTGCACAACATGGACATCCAGTATGCCCAGTCCGGCGTGTTCACTCCCTGCGACTTCGCTTTCCCCACAGACGGCAAGCGTGCGGAAGCCACTCCGAATACCGAAATGATTCTTGTGTCGGATGTGGATCTGGACTTGCTGAATGAACTGCATACCTACGGCAGTGTACGCAACTTGAAAGACCGGAGAGGCGATTTGTACGAGGTGAAGATGAAAAGATGACTTTCCCGAATGCCACACTCGGTTGCCTCCAATGCCACACCTTATTCTCCGAAATGCCACACTTCATCGTCCGGAATGCCATAGGTTTCGGACAACGGAGTGTGGCATTTCAGCTGCTGAAGTGTGGCATCCGGGACGATGAAGTATGGCATTTCGGATGGTAATTCCATAGTTTATCCGTATCTTTACAAAACTTTTATTCTAAAAAACAGAAACAATGGCCAAGAAAGCTCTCTCTGCTCCCGAAATACCTCTCTGCATCAATGTGTTGCGATTACTTAACTACCGTCTGGCTCCCGACGAGCTGATTCTGTTCGACTGGCTTACAGTAAAACAGATTTCTTTTAAATACAAGCCTTTCCATTACTCCCAGGCGCGTGTAGAGGAAGAAACCCGTATCCGCCGTACCCGGCAGGAAGTCATCATTAAGCAATTCTCGGCCTTGGGCTTCTTGAAAACCGACATAAAGGTCAATTCCGTCACCCGTGGACGTGTCCGCTATTACTCCGTGGACTTCAGTGTACTTGCCGACGTGGATGTCCTGGTAGAAATCATCATGCCCCAAACCACGCTCTTCCGTGACTTCATCCTCTACTTTGCCTACCACGCCACTATGCAGAAGAAGAGCAAGGAAGAACAACTGAAGCCTGCCTCCGCCATAAATCACGAGGCTGCCGCCCGAATCTATCAACTGCTGAGCCAAGTCTATGACGAGCGCCGCCAATACTATAATGATGGGGGACTGACCGGAGATGTGAAGCCTGAACGCTCGAAATCTGCCATGCAATTGCAGCATAACAAACCCATAGAACGTAAACTGGCAAAGTTGGCAGACTACTACAACGATAACAGCATCAAAAACGCCTTTCTTGCCTATGTGGACGAAATCCTGACCCAAAAGAAAGAACCCGAAAACCTGATGTATTACTTTCTCTCTTTCGATGAGACATCGGATTGTTTCGGAGTGGTGAATCATTACCTTAATTATTTCACCTTGCATTATAGTTACAGCAGCAACAGTTGAAGTCTATCCGCTGATGATGCTGTTATTATTTCTTTTAATATAATACTTTATTATTCTTTCCCATGCTGTTCTCTGCACGCTTATTGCTGATTGCGGCAATAGCATTCGCAGAATTCTACATACCATTTGTTGAACTCAGCAAAATAGCCCTCTCATTTGTTGTTTTCAACGTAGTTTTCAGGGGGTAGGTTTTGGCAAATTCTGCGTTTTTTGTCGTTTTTTGCTTAGGGAACCCTGCATTGCCCCAAACGACATCTACAGATGCACTTCTATGTACTAATTCGGGAAAAGAGAAAAGAGGGACAGTGTTGAGTGAGCGAATATTTTTTAAAATCGTACCTGCATATTTTTTTGTTCTTAAAAAGTCTCTTGTATTTAAGTTTTTTGTAAATTTGCACCCTTAAAATGGAGAAGGTAGCTTTTGACGTACCAAATGCCTATCAAGAGTATCTTCAATCGTAAATTGTAAATTGTCAAATAGTAAATATCAAGATGGGTAAGAAGTTTGCCGAATATTCGAAGCTCGACCTTTCCGAAGTGAACGGAAAAGTGTTGAAGAAATGGGACGAAAACCAGGTTTTCGCCAAGAGTATGACAGAACGTGAAGGTTGTCCTTCTTTCGTATTTTTCGAAGGACCTCCCTCGGCCAATGGTATGCCGGGCATTCACCACGTAATGGCTCGCTCCATTAAGGACATTTTCTGCCGTTACAAAACGATGAAGGGGTTCCAAGTAAAGCGTAAGGCCGGATGGGATACTCATGGACTGCCCGTGGAACTGGGTGTGGAAAAAGCACTCGGCATTACGAAAGAGGATATTGGCAAGACTATTTCCGTAGCAGAATACAATGCTGCCTGCCGCAAGGACGTCATGAAGTTCACCAAGGAATGGGAAGACTTGACGCACAAGATGGGCTACTGGGTGGACATGACGGACCCGTATATCACCTACGACAACCGCTACATCGAAACCTTGTGGTGGCTGCTGAAACAGCTCTATAAGAAAGGACTCCTTTATAAAGGGTATACCATACAACCTTATTCTCCTGCTGCCGGAACCGGACTCAGCTCGCACGAGTTGAACCAGCCCGGATGTTACCGTGACGTAAAAGACACGACCATGGTGGCACAGTTCAAGATGAAGCATCCGAAACCGGAAATGGCAGAGTGGGGAACTCCTTACTTCCTGGCATGGACCACTACTCCGTGGACGTTGCCCAGCAACACTGCGCTCTGCGTCGGTCCCAAGATAGACTACGTGGCCGTACAGACTTACAACGGATATAGCGGTGAGAAGATGACTGTTGTCTTGGCAAAAGCACTGCTCTACACTCACTTCAACAAAAAAGCGGAAGACATTGCATTAGAGGATTATAAGCCGGGTGATAAGCTGATACCTTTCAAGATAGTAGGTGAGTACAAAGGCCCCGATTTGGTAGGTATGGAGTACGAACAGCTCATCCCTTGGGTGAAACCGATAGACGTTGCCGAAGACGGTAGCTGGACTCCCAGCGACAAAGGTTTCCGTGTAATTTCTGGTGACTATGTGACGACTGAAGACGGTACGGGTATCGTACACATTGCCCCGACCTTTGGTGCGGACGATGCTTTTGTGGCACGCGCTGCAGGTATACCGTCCTTGTTCATGATAAACAAGAAGGGTGAGACCCGCCCGATGGTAGACCTCACCGGTAAGTTCTTCTTGATTGACGAACTGGACGAGGAGTTTGTAAAGGCATGTGTCAATGCAGACCTTTACAAAGACTATCAGGGCAAGTGGGTAAAGAATGCCTATGACCCTCAATTCACCGTAGACGGCAAGTATGATGAGCAGGCTGCACAAGCTGCCGAATCATTGGATATCGAACTCTGCATGATGATGAAAGCCGCCCGCCAGGCATTCAAGATAGAAAAGCATGTACACAATTATCCGCACTGCTGGCGTACGGACAAACCCGTATTGTACTATCCGCTGGATAGCTGGTTTATCCGCAGCACCGCTTGCAAGGAACGTATGATAGAGTTGAACAAGACCATCAACTGGAAGCCGGAAAGCACCGGTACGGGACGTTTCGGCAAGTGGCTGGAAAACCTGAATGACTGGAACCTCAGCCGTTCACGCTACTGGGGTACTCCGCTGCCCATCTGGCGTACAGAGGACAATAGCGAGGAAAAGTGTATCGAGTCTGTAGAAGAACTTTACAACGAAATAGAGAAATCCGTAGCTGCCGGCTTGATGCAGTCCAATCCTTACAAGGAGAAGGGCTTCCAGCCGGGTGTATATACCAAAGAGAATTATGACAAGATAGACTTGCACCGTCCTTACGTGGACGATGTCATCCTTGTTTCTAAAGACGGCAAGCCGATGAAACGCGAAACGGACTTGATTGACGTTTGGTTCGATTCCGGTGCCATGCCTTATGCACAGATACACTATCCGTTCGAGAATAAGGAACTGCTGGATAGCCACCAGGTATATCCTGCCGATTTCATCGCCGAAGGGGTGGACCAGACACGCGGTTGGTTCTTCACGTTGCACGCCATCGCTACAATGGTGTTCGACAGTATTTCTTATAAGGCTGTCATTTCCAACGGCTTGGTGCTCGACAAAAATGGTAACAAGATGTCCAAGCGTCTGGGCAATGCCGTAGACCCCTTCTCGACCATCGAGAAATACGGGTCCGACCCGTTGCGCTGGTACATGATTACCAACTCCTCTCCGTGGGACAATCTCAAGTTCGACGTGGATGGCGTGGAAGAGGTGCGCCGCAAGTTCTTCGGAACACTCTATAACACCTATTCATTCTTCGCCCTCTATGCCAATGTTGACGAATTTGAATACAAGGAAGCCGACGTGCCCATGACGGAACGTCCCGAGATAGACCGCTGGATTCTCTCCGTGCTGAATACGCTGGTGAAGAACGTGGATACCTGCTACAATGAATACGAGCCTACAAAGGCAGGACGTCTCATTTCCGAATTCGTGAACGACAACCTCTCCAACTGGTATGTCCGCCTGAACCGCAAACGTTTCTGGGGCGGTGGTATGACGCAGGACAAGCTCTCTGCATTCCAGACACTCTATACATGCCTCGAAACCGTGGCTAAGCTGATGGCACCCATCGCTCCGTTCTATGCTGATATGCTCTATTCCGACCTGATTGCAGCTACGGGACGCGACAATGTGGTTTCCGTACACCTTGCCAAGTTCCCCGAATATAAGGAGGAAATGATAGACAAGGGATTGGAAGTCCGCATGCAGATGGCACAAGACGTCACTTCCATGGTATTGGCATTGCGCCGCAAGGTGAACATCAAAGTCCGCCAACCGCTTCAGTGCATCATGATACCGGTAGTGGATGAAGAACAGCGTGCACACATCGAGGCTGTGAAAGCACTTATCATGAACGAGGTGAATGTAAAAGAAATCCAGTTTGTGGACGGTGCTGCCGGTGTACTGGTAAAGAAAGTGAAATGCGACTTCAAGAAGCTGGGACCGAAATTCGGTAAGCAGATGAAAGCCGTGGCTGCTGCTGTGGCAGAAATGTCCCAGGAAGCCATTGCCGAGCTGGAGAAGAAAGGCTCTTATACGTTCAATCTGGACGGTGCAGAAGCCGTGATTGAAACGGCAGATGTGGAAATCTTCAGTGAGGATATTCCGGGATGGCTGGTTGCCAACGAGGGCAAACTGACCGTGGCTCTGGAAGTTACCGTTACCGAAGAGCTGCGCCGTGAGGGTATTGCACGCGAGCTGGTAAACCGCATTCAGAATATCCGCAAGTCGAGCGGTTTTGAGATAACAGATAAAATAAAGATTACATTATCAAAAAATCCTCAAACAGATGATGCGGTAAATGAATATAATGACTATATTCGCAACCAAGTTTTAGGAACTTCACTGACGCTGGCAGACAACGTAGAAAATGGTACAGAACTGAACTTCGACGATTTCTCGCTGTACGTGAGCGTTGTGAAAGAATAATTAAATACTAACCCTGATTAACACGTAAAAGTTATGGCAGAAAAGACAAGATACTCAGATGCTGAATTGGAAGAATTCCGCGCTATCATTATGGAGAAGTTAGAGTTGGCACAACGTGACTATGAACTGTTAAAGGCCAGCCTGACGGGTGCAGACGGTAATGACACCGACGATACATCTCCTACGTACAAAGTACTGGAAGAAGGTGCCAACACCTTATCCAAGGAAGAAACCACACGTCTGGCCCAACGCCAGTTGAAGTTCATCCAAGGATTGCAGGCTGCTTTGGTGCGCATTGAGAACAAAACATATGGCATTTGCCGCGAAACCGGCAAACTGATACCGGCAGAGCGCCTTCGTGCAGTGCCCCATGCCACTTTGAGCATCGAAGCTAAAAACAACGGCAAGAAATAAAAATGGGTAAATTCTTTACGAAGGGCCGGATAGCCTGCCTTATCATATTTTCGGTATTGGTTATAGACCAGATTATCAAGATTTGGATAAAGACCCACATGTACTGGCATGAGAGTATCCGGATTACGGATTGGTTCTATATATACTTTACCGAGAATAGTGGTATGGCTTTCGGTATGGAAATATTCGCCAAACTGTTCCTGACCTTGTTCCGCATTGCTGCAGTCACGGTCATTGGCTGGTTTCTGTACAAGTTCGTGAAGCAAGGCATGAAGACCGGATTTATCGTCTGTGTGTCTTTGGTCTTGACGGGAGCCTTGGGAAACATTGTCGACAGTGTGTTCTATGGCGTGCTGTTCAACGAAAGCACCCATTCGCAGATAGCCTCCTTCATGCCTGAAGGAGGGGGATATGCCCCGTGGTTCCATGGCAAGGTGGTGGATATGTTCTATTTCCCCATCATTGATACAAACTGGCCCGCATGGATGCCGTTTGTCGGTGGAGAACATTTCATTTTCTTCAGCCCGATATTCAATTTTGCGGATGCAGCAATCAGTTGCGGTATCATTGCTTTGCTGTTGTTCTACGGCAAGGACTTCAATGATGCCTATCATGCTGCCATAAAGAAATCATGAAAGGAATAAATCGAATTCAATGGTGTAGCGTAGTCCTTCTGGCGTTCAGTCTGACGGCTTGTAAGGTGAAAAGACCTGAGACCGTCCTTCCGGATGCCAAGATGGAAAACGTGCTTTATGATTATCACATAGCCAAAGCTATGGGTGAAGAAGTGCCGTATAACGAAAGTTATAAGCGGGTGCTATACATTGAATCGGTTTTCAAGAAATATGGCATTACTCAGGCCGATTTTGACTCTTCTATGGTCTGGTTTGCCCGTAACCCGGAAGTACTTACCAAAATCTACGAGAAAGTGAATGTACGGTTGAAAGCCGAGAGAGACGGTATCAACCACTTGATTGCCCTGCGTGACAACAAGCCGAAAGAATCACTTCCCGGAGACAGTATCGACGTGTGGATATGGCAGCATATCTATCAGTTGACGGGTATGCCCCTGGACAACAAGATAACGTTTACGTTGCCATCAGACACCAATTTCCACGACCGTGACACGCTGCGCTGGAGCGTGCGCTTCCGTTTCCACAACGGTGCACCGGACAGCATACATGCTCCGTTGATGGCGATGCAGGTTCTTTACGAAAAGAATGACAGTGTCATCAGTGCCATTCGGAAAGTACAAGACACAGGTGTGGAAACGCTCACCTTGTTTGCCGATACTTTAGGAGAAATCAAGGAAATACGCGGGTTCATCTATTATCCGCAGCAGGAGACTCCACAGCCTTTGCTGGCAGACCGTATCTCACTGATGCGCTATCACGCCACGGACAGCTTGGTCATTGCCCCAAAGGACAGCCTTCAGCAGGCGACAGACTCCCTTCGCAAAGACAGTATCGGAAAACCTGAGAAATTGAAACCTCTGGAAATTCAGGAGCAGGAAAATACCACGACTCCCAGAACCATACGTCCCCGTCCGAAAGCATGAAACGCTACGCTTCCCATTTTCTGTTTCTTCCCGGGCATGGCTATCTGAAACAATATGTGGTGGAGATAGGTGAAGGACAATGTGTATCACGTATCTTCCCATTGACAGAAGAGGTGGAGAATACGGAATGGCTACCGGGAGTCATAGCTTTGCTTACGGAGGTGGAAACAGACTATCCTCATTTTGATACGTGCTGCAATATACTGACGGCAATCCCTCCGGTTATCGAGGAAGAATTGCCTTATTTGATTCCCTGGTTGTTTTTTCCTTTTGATTTTACTACAATGCAGCCTGGCGCCGGAACTCAGCGCAAACTACTGCTGTGGCAATAGCCACGTTCAATGACTCCGAGGTCTCACGGCTGGCGGGATAATTCGGTATGTATAGTTTGCGGTTGATGAGTGCCTCCACTTCTTTTCCGATGCCATTTCCTTCATTACCCATCACAATCAGCCCATTTTTCGAAAGCGGTTGTCCGTACATATTCTCTCCGTCCAGGAAAGTGCCGTAAACGGGAATATCCTTCAGTGAGCGGATGAACTCGGGTAGGGGAGTATAATGCAGTCTGACGCGTGCGATACCTCCCATCGTGGCCTGCACAGTTTTGGGATTATAGATATCCACCGTGTTGGGCGAACAGAAAATATGCTCTATCCCAAACCAATCAGCAAGGCGGACAATCGTTCCCAGGTTACCGGGGTCTTGCACATCATCCAAAGCCAGACAGAGGGAGTGACTGATGACGGAAATATCCGTCTCCTCATCCGGCTGCCGGAACACAGCCAGCACTTGTTGGGGAGTTTTCAGCAGGCTGGCACGCGAAAGTTCCTCCTCCGATACTTCCGTGGCATCCGCTACGGTGGAGAGAGGGCGGTTCCGGGAAAGCCATTCTGAAGTTGCCAGCAAGAACTGACAAGGAAAATGTCCCAACAAATCCCCTACGAGTTTAGGTCCTTCTGCCAGAAATACCTTGTCGGCCTTCCGGTTCTTTTTCTGCTCCAACGAGTGGATATATTTAATGCGATTTTTACTTAATGCCATAGGACACACATGTTATCATTTGACAAAAATACGTGATTATTTCAATATAATCAAAAACTCTGCACTCTTCCGGCGTTTTTTATTTCGGGAACAAAAAAATACAAGTATATTTGTAGCTGTTTATGCGCAATTAATGACTCGGTATGAATAAAGGTTTCCGCTACGCGATACTTACTACTATCGTACTTTTGTTGGCTTCCTGTTCTTCTACCAAATATGTGCCGGACGGCTCGTATTTGCTGGATGAAGTGCGCATACATACTGATAATAAGGAAGTAAAACCATCCAATCTCTCCATGTACATCCGCCAGAATCCCAATGCGAAGTGGTTCAGCCTGATAAAGACCCAGTTGTATGTCTACAACTGGTCCGGACGGGACTCTACACGCTGGATAAACCGTACATTGAGGAAATTAGGTGATGCCCCGGTCATATACAGTGAGGAGGAAACCAACCGGACCAGGGAAGAAATCACTAAGGCTGTGCAGAATATGGGCTATATGGGCGCCCTGGTGGAACCGGTACGCCAAGTCAAGAAGAAAAAGATGAAGTTGGTCTATAAAGTGACAACCGGCAAGCCCTATAAAGTTCGTACCTTGAAATATGATATCCAGGACAGTAAAATAAAGGAATACATGCGGCAGGATTCCGCAGTAACCTTATTATCCGAAGGCATGTATTTTGATGTCAATGTACTGGATGCAGAACGCCAGCGCATCACAAACAAACTGCTTCAGAATGGATATTACAAGTTCAATAAAGAGTACATATCCTATACTGCGGATACTGTCCGTAATTCTTATCTGGTAGATTTGACACTGCATTTGGCTCCATACAGACAGCATAACGAGGATACGCCGCAAAATCACCGGCAATACACTATCAATAAAGTGAGTTTCATTACCGATTATAATGTGTTGCAGGCATCCACCCAGAACAGCATCGAGGTGAATGATTCATTGCATTACAAAGGCTTTCCCATCTACTACAAAGACAAGCTTTATCTGCGCCCCAAAGTGCTGACCAACAATCTGCGCATCACTCCGGGAACTCTCTATAACGAGCAGAACGTGCAGCGTACCTACTCCAACTACGGACGCCTGCAAGCCCTGAAATATACCAATATCCGTTTTTTCGAAGTGCAGCAGAGTGACAGTGCAAAGCTCAACGCTTATGTGATGCTGACCAGAGGCAAGCATCAGTCCGTATCTTTTGAGGTGGAAGGCACAAACTCTGCCGGCGATTTGGGAGCTGCCGCTTCGGTGGCTTTTCAGCACCGCAACATGTTCAAAGGTTCCGAAACATTCATGTTCAAGCTACGTGGGGCATACGAGGCTGTGTCCGGTTTGCAGAGCTCCTTGAATCAAGACTACATAGAATTAGGTGCGGAAGCAACCATCAACTTCCCACGGTTTATGTTTCCCTTTGTATCCAGCGATTTCAAGCGGAGGATAAGGGCTACTACAGAATTCGGATTGCAATATAACTACCAGATGAGACCCGAATTCACGCGCATTGTAGCATCTGCCGGATGGAGCTACAAATGGGGAGTACAACAACAGCGTTCGCAGCATCGCATTGATTTGCTGGACATCAATTATCTGTATATGCCCAGCATAGACCAGACATTTAAAGAGGATTATCTGGAGAAAGACGAAAACTACATCCTCAAATACAATTATGAAGACCGTTTTATTGTCCGCACTGGTTATAGCTATATCTACAACAGCGCCGGAAGGGCATTGATGAATAATTCCGGCATCGGAAATTCCTATACCATCCGCCTCAATTTTGAATCGGCAGGTAACTTGTTGTATGCTGTGGCAAAGCTCGGAGGAATGAAAAAGAATGCATCGGGAGAATACACTTTGTTGAACATTCCTTTTGCCCAATACCTGAAAGGCGATTTTGACTTTGCCAAGAATCTGGTCATTGACAACCGCAATTCATTGGCATTTCATTTTGGTGCCGGTATTGCCATTCCATACGGCAATGCAACAATGCTTCCATTTGAGAAGCGCTACTTCTCCGGCGGCGCCAACAGTGTGCGCGGATGGTCTGTACGTGATTTGGGGCCCGGTTCTTTCCCCGGCGATAATAACTTCATGAACCAGTCGGGAGACATCAAGCTGGATGCCAGCATTGAATACCGCACACGGTTGTTCTGGAAATTCAGAGGAGCCCTCTTTGTAGATGCCGGGAATATCTGGACAATACGGGATTATAAAGACCAGCCGGGAGGTCAGTTTAAATTTGACAAGTTCTATAAGCAGATTGCCGTGGCATATGGTTTGGGATTGCGTCTTGACCTGGATTTCTTTGTATTGCGTTTCGACGGAGGTATGAAGGCCATCAATCCGGCTTATGAAAAGAAAAAAGACCGTTATCCCATTATTCATCCTAAATTCAGCCGCGATTTTGCTTTCCACTTTGCTGTGGGATATCCGTTCTAATGAAAGTTGAAAATGGAAAGTGAGAAATGCTTATTGGGCATCTATGTACCAGCCACTTTCCATTTTCAATTTTCCATTAATTAAAAGCGTAGTACGTGCCAATCATCGTCGCCTGACGTGCTGCTGCCACACCTTGGGCATCCAGCGTCACTGTCATTTCCTCACCGTTCGGAAGGGTCATTTGTGCAGTGCCGTCATTGTTCATTTGCAGCAATTCTGTGCTGACACCATCGGCAACAACATTCCAAGTATTCAACTCTTTGTTGTAAATGAGCTCCATAGAAGCAGTCTCACCTTCCTTGGTGATAGAATAACCGTTTTCAAGTGTCTCTACCAGATAGTCACCGTTTTCGCCTTTTACTTTCTTTACATCACCAATGCTGGCCATAGGGTTTGAACCACTCCAGAATTCGATGGAGTTGATGACCAACGCATCGGCCAGATAGCAAACGCCATATACCGGGATAATATTGAATGCCAAATAAACCAGTTCGTTTACAAACTTGGTACCAATACCTTGATTCCAGCTGACCAGTTTACTATGCAGTCCAAAAGAACCGATACAAGAACTGAAAAGAAACGAGCCGCAAATCATTACGGTCGCAGCCATCTTCAAATTGAACTTTTTCATAATCACTCTTTTTTATTTTACTGTGTTTAATTAGCTTTATAGCTCATCGAGTTATTTTAAGCATCCGCAAATATAGGATTTTTTACGAAAAAACATCCTATTTGAGCTTAAAATCTGTTTTCAGTAAAACGGAAGTGTCTATTTATGAGCTTTTTGAGAAAGAGCCTTTCCGATCCAACGGTCAACAGCAAACTTGCCCGGACCTATGATATACATCAATATGAACACTACCAGGTATACAAAAGCCAACTCTTTCGTGGCAAACGGGTCATTGCCGTGAATTACAAAAAAGGCAACAACCATTGTAAACATCATTGGTATCATAGCCAAACGATAGAGAAAACCTATAATGAATGCCATGGAACATGCCAATTCACCGAAGATAGCCAGTCCTAAAGACAGCGGGCTGCCTACACCCAATGGGTCTGGGAAAACGGCCGACAGCTCTTGAAAGTTAGTCCACTTCTGGATGCCGTGGTTCATTAATAATATACCGAATACAATTCTTGCAATCAATAGTATAGCAGATGTTGCCGTTCCGTCCGGTTTGACAGGAAATAAAAGTCGTTTTAACATATTCATTCGTTTTTAAGTTCGTATATGAACTATAACAAATATTACTCAATAAAAGTTTACTCCCGCTTCAAGGGTTTGATGATAATCCGTAAAGACGGGTCATAGGTAAAGTAACTCCACATCCAGTCTACGAAGATGAAAAGACGGTTCTTTACACCCACAATACTCATCAAATGGATGAATAGCCACACAGCCCATGCCGGAAAACCGCCAAAACGCAGTTTCCTAAGCTCGACTACGGCATGATTGCGGCCAATGGTCGCCATGGAGCCTTTGTTTTGATATATAAACGGCTGCAACGGCAGGCCTGTTTCTGCACGCTGCAAGTTCCTTATCAAGTTGCGGGCCTGCTGGATGGCTGGTTGCACCACTTGCGGGTGTCCTTTGGGATACTCCTCAGAAATCATAAGGGCCGTATCCCCGATAGCGAAAATATTGGGATATTGAGAAAGACGGTTATAAGTGTCCACCTTCAAGCGGTTTCCCGGTCCATAGGCATCGGCAGGCAATCCTTGAAGGCTGTTTGCCTTGACACCGGCCACCCAGAATACATTTTTGGTATCGATGGCAGTCCCGTCATTCAATGCCAATTGATAATTCTCGTATCCCATCACCCGTTGGTTCAATTTGATTTCCACATCACGCTTCTTCAGATAATCGGCCACTTCTTTGGAAGACTCTTCTGAAAAAGCAGACAAGAGCCGGGAAGAGCCATCCAACAAGATGATACGCATCTCATTGATATTCAAGTCCGGATAGTCTTGAGGAAGGACAAACTTCCTCATCTCGGCCAAAGCACCAGCCAACTCTATTCCCGTAGCTCCACCGCCTACAATGGCAAAGGTCATCAGACGCCTGCGCTCTTCTTTATTACCGGTGTTCTGGGCTTGTTCAAAACTATCCAATATCTGGTTTCGGTTGAACAAGGCTTCCGAAGTATTCTTTAGTGCCATGGTCTGTTTCTCCAGCCCGTCGTTTCCAAAATAATTTGTGTTGCAGCCGGTGGCAATGACCAAATAGTCGTATGCCAGCGTGCCGATGGAAGTCTCCAGCAGATTGTGTTCCGGGAAGACTTGCTGTGCTTCACAAATACGTATATGGAAATGCTCTCTTTTTTTGAAGATTTTTCGGTATGGGAATGATATGGCACTCGGTTCAATACCTGCTGTGGCCACTTGATAGAGTAACGGTTGGAAGATGTGATGGTTATTCTTATCCAGTAAAACTATCTGAAACTTGTTGCTTTTCAATTTTCGTGCCAGCTTTAATCCGCCAAAGCCGCCGCCTACGATTACCAGTCGTTTCTGTCCCTCTTTATCGGGAATGTCCATTGCTGTTTTCATAATTCAATATCATGTTGTTCTTTGTAATATTAAAATAACAGTATAAATCGAGGAAAGTTCTATAAATGATGTAGTTAAAAAGAGTGAACCCCACATGCAATGTAGAAATGAACATTAAAAGAGAAAAATTGGAAACAAAAAGAACAGTAACATTGTTGTAATGAAGAACATAAAAACTAACTTTGCCACGGAAGTTTTCTACAAGTAAATGGACACTAAATTGACAAAATGGATATTACCAATATTGATGCTGATTACAGAAACGGCTGTTCATGCACAAACACACCTTGCAGAAGCAAAAAACTCTGTGGACTCAATTTCTACGTATCCGATAGACTCGCTTCCCAAGAAACGCAGTTTTTTCGGAAAAATTTTGAATTACTTCAACGATGCCAACAAAGAAAAGAAAAACAAGAAATTTGATTTCAGCATTATAGGCGGGCCTCATTATTCCAGTGACACCAAATTTGGAATCGGACTGGTGGCGGCAGGACTCTACCGTACCGACCGGAACGATAGTATTCTCCCTCCGTCCAATGTCTCTCTGTATGGGGATGTCTCCACAGTGGGATTCTATTTGCTGGGAGTACGTGGAAACCATCTGTTTCCCCAAGACAAATACCGGTTGAACTACAATCTGTATTTCTATTCTTTCCCAAGCCTTTACTGGGGACAAGGATATGACAATGGAGCCAATGATGACAATGAGAGTGAATACGATCGCTTTCAGGCGCAGGTTAAGGTGGACTTCATGTTCCGGATGGCACGTAACTTTTATATCGGTCCGATGACAGCATTTGATTACGTGTATGGACATGACTTTGAAAAACCGGAATTATGGAAAGGAATGAAAGCGCGTAGCACCAACGTGAGCTTGGGGTTTTCCTTGTTGTATGATTCACGCGATTTTCTGACAAATGCCTATAAAGGATATTACCTACGGATAGACCAGCGCTTCAGTCCGGCCTTTTTGGGAAATAAATATGCATTCAGCAATACGGAACTGACGACCAGCTATTACCAGTCCGTGTGGAAGGGTGGGGTGTTGGCAGGCCAGTTCCATACTCTGCTGAACTACGGAAATCCGCCCTGGGGACTGATGGCAACATTGGGAAGTTCCTATTCTATGCGTGGCTATTATGAGGGGCGCTACCGTGACAAGTGTGCAATGGATGCCCAGCTGGAACTACGCCAACATGTATGGAAGCGAAATGGAGTTGCCGTATGGGTAGGGGCGGGAACCATATTCCCGAATTTCTCGGAATTGGAGGCCAGGCATATTCTTCCTAATTATGGTTTCGGCTACCGCTGGGAGTTCAAAAAGAGAGTAAACGTACGTTTGGATTTAGGTTTTGGCAAACACCAGACCGGATTTATATTCAATATCAATGAAGCTTTTTAGAGACATAAAAAAATGGTTCGACAATCAGGAACATTTGTTCTATCTGTTTCTGGTCATTCTGATAGTGCCCAATGTAGTGCTATGCTTTACAGAACCCATATCATGGACGGCAAAGATATGTAATATCCTGCTACCCCTTTCTATATATTATGCTGTAATGGCTTGGTCGAGAAACTGTGGCAGGACATTCTGGCTGCTATTTCCGTTCATCTTCTTCGGAGCCTTCCAGCTTGTATTGCTGTATCTTTTCGGTCAGTCCATTATCGCAGTGGATATGTTTCTGAATCTGGTGACAACCAATTCGAGCGAGGCGCTGGAACTGCTGGACAATCTGATACCTGCCATCGTTATTGTGGTAGTGCTCTATATACCTGCATTAATTCTGGCAACCATATCCATTGTACACAAACGCAGACTGTCCGAAGCATTCATCCGGCAAGCTCGCCGTCGCACTCTGTATGTGTTGTCTGCCGGAATATTATCCTTAGGCACTGCTTATTTGACAGATAACCGGTATGAGCCGAAATCCGAACTGTATCCTGCCAACGTATGCTACAACATAGCACTTGCTTTTCAACGGACGGCCCAGACGCGGAATTATCACAAGACCTCTAAAGATTTTACCTTTCATGCTAGAAGTACTCATCAGGCTGATGAAAGGGAAGTATATGTAATGGTGGTGGGAGAAACCTCACGGGCATGCAACTGGGCTTTGTACGGCTACGAACGGGAGACTAACCCGGGACTGTCGGGCATTGGCGGACTGACAGCTTTCAGCCATGTGCTGACAGAATCAAACACTACCCACAAGAGTGTTCCGATGTTGCTGTCGCCGGTCAGTGCTTCCAGTTTTGATTCCATCTATTATCAGAAAGGGATTATCACAGCATTCAAGGAAGCCGGTTACCAGACCGCCTTTTTCTCGAACCAGCGTTATAACCACTCATTTATAGACTTCTTCGGCAAAGAAGCCGACACGTATGATTTCATTAAAGAAGATGTGGGGGATTCCAATTACAACCCCTCTGATAACGAACTGTTGAAACTGGTAGCAAAAGAACTGGGCAAAGGAGTTTCCAGGCAATTTATAGTTCTCCACACTTACGGTTCTCATTTCAATTATAAAGAGCGCTATCCGGCAGAGCAGGCTTTCTTCCTGCCGGACATGCCCGTTGATGCGGAAGTGAAATACAAAGACAACCTGATTAATGCCTATGACAATTCTATCCGCTACACGGATAATTTTCTGGTTCGTCTGATAGATATGCTTCAAGAACAACATGTCAATTCTGCCCTGATATACACTTCAGACCATGGAGAAGATATTTTCGATGACAACCGGCATCTCTTTCTGCATGCCTCACCGGTACCTTCCTATTATCAGATACATGTGCCATTCTTTATTTGGATGTCCGACAACTACCGGCAGAGATACCCATCGTTATTGGAGGCCGCACAAGCCAATAGGCAGAAGAATGTATCTTCCAGTGCCTCATTCTTCCAGACAATGCTGGAAATAGGTGGAGTGGAGACCCCATACCGGAATGACTCTTTATCTGTCACCAGCGCTCTGTTTATCGAAAGACCCAGAGTCTATCTGAACGACCACAATGAAGCCCGCACACTGGATGATGTCGGTATGCTCAAGGAAGACTTCAAGATGCTGGAAGAGAAAGGCATCAGGTAATCAGGGAAAGAGAGCAGGCTGTTGCTATTTTGCCCTGATTCTTGATATAAAATTCTGAATCACCGGATACATCTCCTCTACCGTATTCAGCTCCATGCAAGCCGTCTCCAACGGGCACCAGCCGGTCTTGTCACGGTTAATGATATGGGGAACCTCTTGGGCAAAAGTCGTTTCAATTCCTGCTTCGCACAGCAATGCCAGCGCAGGAGTGCTGATTATATCGGCATAGACCGTTTTAAAGCCTCCCAGTACCATCAAAGCAGCGGCACCTTTCCCTATAACCTTATCGGCAATGGCAGCCCCCTTCATAAATGCAGAATCTGCCTGGTACAAATCATACAAATCCGCTACTCCCCGTTGGGTGAAAGTACGGACTTCCTCCCGGTTCTTCATAACACAAGAGTATCCTCCCTTGTGCAGTATGTCAATGATACTCTCCATTTTATAAAGTCTCTTGTTTCAACTGTTCTACAAATTTGTCAATACGATGCAGTTCTTTGGGAATATCAATCGTTTGCGGGCAATGCGGAGAACACTGGTTGCACCCGGTACAATGGTCGGCCTGCCTCAGTTTGGGTACACTTCGGTCATATCCTACGAGAAAAGCACGGCGTGCTTTCCGATAATTCTCATCCTGGCTGCTTTCCGGCACATTTCCTTCATTGACACATTTATTGTAATGTATCAAGATGGCAGGAATGTCAATTCCATACGGGCAAGGCATGCAGTACTTGCAGTCGTTGCAAGGTATGGTGGGGTACTCCATCATCAAATCTGCCGTATCATACAGATACTGAGTTTCCTCTTCTGTGAGTGGTACCAATGGAGAGTAAGTACGGATGTTATCCTGCAAATGTTCCATATAAGTCATGCCGCTCAGCACTGTCAGTACATCCTGGGGAGAACCGGCATAACGGAATGCCCAAGACGCCACACTGCGTTCGGGTTCGCGCTGCTTCAGCCGTGCCACAATATGGTCGGGGACATTGGAGAGCCGCCCACCCAGCAGAGGCTCCATAATGACAGCAGGAATCTTACGCTTGGCCAGCTCGTCATACAGATACTCTGCCTTGAAGTTGCTGCCCGAAGCATGTTTCCAGTCCACATAATTCAACTGTATTTGTACAAAGTCCCAATGAACTTCACCACGGTCATGCATCTGCAAGGCATAGTCATAGACTTCGATATCTCCGTGGAACGACCATCCCAAACGGCGGATGCGTCCTGCTTCACGCTCCTTGACAAGAAAATCAATCATACCGTTGTCTATGTAGCGTTTGCGGAATTGCTCCATGCCACCGCCACCAATCATGTGTAGCAAATAGTAGTCTATATAGTCCACCTGCATATCCTCGAACGACTTACGGTACATGGCGATGGAACCCTCGCGAGTCCAGGTATCAGGATGAAAATTGGATAGTTTGGTGGCAAGATAGAACGATTCGCGTGGATGGCGTTTCAGAGCTATTCCCGTAGACTTCTCACTCCATCCTTGTACATACATCGGAGACGTATCGAAATAATTCACGCCATGGGCAATGGCATAATCCACCAGTTCGTTTACAGCATCCTGGTCTATCATTTCCCCTTTTCCATCCGGAGCAGGAACGGTAGGCCAGCGCATACAGCCATATCCTAAAATAGAAACTTTGTCACTCCCCAAACCAGGAAAACTACGATAGGTCATTTTATCCGTCGGAATGGGGCCCAATACTTTACTGCCTTCACTGCTTCCTTCCTTAGAACCACATCCATAGAGGGCAGCAGTAGATGTGGCGGTTGTAATTCCCACTATCTTCAAGAAATCACGACGGTTCATATTGTTTTTATGATGTTCTTCCATACTTATAGAAATTCTACTTTGTTATATAATTCGATGTCTTTCATGTCCTTCCACATAGATGGCACTGAACGGACGGGCCGGACAAAGATTCTCACATGCCCCGCAGCCGATACAACGCTCCACATTGATTACCGGAATCTTTGGAGAATCCTTGTCTTCAGGTATACTCGGCACCATTTGTATGGCTCCCGTCGGACAATGGCGTGCACAGTTGCCACACTGCACACCATCCGTCAGTGGTATGCAATTTTTCTTTACCCACACGGCATGCCCTATCTGAACGGATGATTTATCAGCTTTGGTTATCGGACGGATAGCCCCTGCAGGACATACCTCCGAACATTTTGTACATTCCGGTCTGCAATAGCCGCGTTCGTATGACATTTCCGGTTGCATCAATTTCCTTAAGTCTGCAGAAGGACGAAGAACCTGATTGGGACATGCCGACACACAGAGCTGGCAGGCCGTGCAGTGTTGCGCCATATTGCGGGCACTCAATGAGCCGGGAGGAGTGAGGGGAGTGCTTCGCTCAGGAATCTTCTTATCTTCAATGGCTGCCAGTCCTCCGTCTACTTTCTTTTCCTGCGCTTTTAAAACAGAAGTGGCTGCAACCAGAGCCGTTGCTGTGAAAAAACTGCGGCGGGTTTCGTTTATCTGTTCCGAATCTGCCTTGCCCGCAGCAGGTTTACCGAAAGGATGATACTTGTAGGAAATGGCTCCATGCTTGCACTTCTCAATGCAGTTCATGCAAACCACACACCGGCTTGCATCAATCTGATGCTCCTTAAAGTTGATGCAGGCTGCCTTGCAGTTGCGTGAACAAAGACTGCATTGGTTGCACTTTTCCGAATCTATTGTGATGCGGAAAAGCGAATAACGTGAAAGGAAGCCCAAGACCGTTCCTACCGGGCAAATCGTATTACAATAGGTTCGTCCGTTGCGTCCGGCCAGAACAACAAGCACAGCCAAAGTAGCGGCAGCAATAATAAAAGTCGGCAGGCTCTTCAACCATACATCCGTTTCATAAAAGGCATAACTGTCTGCCCGTTCAGCCAGATAAGCAAGCAGATTGTTGCCCCATTGCCATATAGGTTGAAAAAGATTATTGGCAATACGTCCGTATGCACTATAGGGTGCAAGTAGAGCAGCCAATGAACCAATTCCGGCAATCAAAGCAATGATAAACACACCCAATACGCCATAGCGCAGCCAAGATAAGACCGGAGAATAAGAGTAAGGAAGCTTCCTGCGTTTTTTAGGTTGCCGGCCCAGCCATGCCAGTATATCCTGAAATACCCCTAAGGGGCAAATCACAGAACAATAGATACGCCCGCATACCAAAGTGAGAATTACAAGAAACAATATCACTCCCACATTCAGCGCCAATACAGCCGGCAAAAACTGGATTTTGGCTAACCAGCCGAACCACCCATGCAACGTTCCCGTAAAATCAAGGAACAGCAAGGTGATGAGTGCAAAACAAATCATTGCAAAAGTCAGTCTAATCTTCCGTAACATGATAATCCTTTATTTTGAGTTCCTAAACATTCTATATCAGCGATATGAGTACAAAACAACTGCCGAAATAGTGAAATTTTCTTTATGCAAAAATAAAGAAAAAAAGAAAGATATCATCATTCAATGGAATTAAAAACGAAAGAAATAAACGGTGCAGAATGCCTTTACTATAATCCAAGCGGTCTACAGAAAGAATCAACTTATGATTTCCGAAAAATTTCCGTGTACGGTCTATCGCCCGCCGTACTTCCGGTCTGGAAGAAGCATTGTGATACAGTCCGTAGTTGATTCCCATAGGAAGAGCATCGGTCCTAACTACTCTATTCCCGAGTTGTGCTTCGTCCAGTTTAAAGTCAATACGCAGTACCCGTTTGACAGCACTGATAAAATGCCGCATATAGTCATAAGTATGGAAAGCTATAAAGTCAGCATCCAATAATCCTTTCAGGATTTCTGCACGTTCCGGTAATATCCGGAAAAGTTCATAGGAAGGGAAAGGGATATGATGGAAATATCCGATATTCAAATTCGGGTAAACCTTCCGAAGCATTCCGGGAAGCAGCATTGGCTGATAGTCTTGAATCCACACCTTGTCACCTGGATGTATCACGCGGCAAATGGCATCGCAGAACAACTGGTTCACTTCCTGATACGATTGCCAGAAAGAGTTCCGATATAGCGTATAAACAAAAAAGTAGTGACATAATGGCCAAATAGTACTATTACTATAGCCTTCATAATAATTCTTTATCTGTGTTTCGGACAAGAATACTGGGTGAAAATTTATTCCTTCCAATCTAGAAGTGATTTCCTTTTTACTTTCTTCGTTGTCAACGCATATTCCAGGCCATCCAATCCAATGTTTTTCGTAGGAAATCTGAAGTGAGTCCAAACCGGTAGCCAGTCCACCTTCACTTCATGAAAACACGAACGTTTCATCCTCTTTGGTAACCTTAACGGGTAATCTGTTTGATATAATATAAAATTTCATGTATGAGTTAACACAAGAAATATGCCAACTCATACAATATTTTATTTATTGCTTATAATCAGGATTTTAGAAAAAGATAAAGAGAAAAACAAACATTCAAAAAATGAAAAAGAATGTTCCATTTCGATATGGTCCTACTATTACCAATTATCACTGGAAATGTCTTTCTTCACCAATGCTTCAATTCTTTGCTTATAGCAATTTATCCCTTCTGCTATATTTTTACTAGCTTCCGAGGTCCCCATTCCATAGACTATAAGAGGAGTTTGCCATACCATTCCGGCATGTACAGCACTTGCTTGATAAGGTCTTAACAACTCATCCACCGTAAAACGATTTCTTCCTCCGCTTCTATAAGCATCATGTTCAGAGCCGGCAGTAGTGACCACCATCAATGTCTTACCAGCCACAGCAGGAGTTTTTGCCAGATAAGTAAATACTTCATCCAACCATCTCTTCAATAAAGAAGGAGCCGACATCCAATAGAACGGAAACTGAAATACAAGCGCAGATGCATGCGATATGATAGTGCTCCATATCTCTGCATTAAAAGCATCTTCCACACGCATCTCATATAAATTGTATATGGCCACCTCTCCCATGTCACTAATAGCATCCATCAATGCCTTGTTAGCTCGCGACTCTTTTATATTGGGATGTGTCAGAAGAACCACTACTTGCTTTGAATCTTTATCCATATTGTTTTTCTTTTAGTTTAAAATCATTGATGTGTGTACAAATATACAAAATATAGATATACGAGTAGGAGGAAATAAAAGTTTTCTTCCTACTTTCATTTTCTGACATATATTTTCGAATGTGACGAAAGAGGCGGAAAGCGGGTGAGGGCAAAGGTATAAAAACAAACTTCTGAAGAATTTATTATGCGGACTAACGAAAAATAATGTATCATCCCCATATAGATTTACTAGTGATTCCGTATGAGGAGCTTATACCCATCAAAGCATGTTCTTGTTAAGACAAATTAAAAAAGGAACAACAGTAGTTGTTCCTTTTTTAAGTACACCCTCAGGGTGTCGAACTATATTTCATTTCAGTTAATAATCAACGATTTGCGAGTGTATTTCAATAAAAGTCCCATGTTTAAGAACTTATCTTATTTCATAGTCCTGCAACTATTTGTTTCGCTTAACGAGTACAAAGATAAGCCATTTTTTCCAATTAGCCAAATAACAAGTGATAAAAAATATAAACAAAGGAAATCAGATAAACCACAAGGATAAGCCTTCCTGTTGTCATCCTCATTTCTTGCAGCAAAAATAGTTGTTTTTCAGGCCGGTTCCGCAAGGCAGCCCTGCGGGCCGGTTGCACGTGAAAAAATCTTCCTCACGCAAGAGCGTGAGCGTATTTTTTCACGTGCAAGCCTTGCCGGAAACCGCCGAAAAACAAACTAAAAGAAGCACAAGAAATAAGAATGCCTACCCGCGTAGGCAATGTATAACTTAAAAAAATATACGGATATGACAGACAAAAGCACAGAAAAGGAAAGACTCTTCAATGAATGGTTCACAAAATCCTACAACAAACTGGGAACTTCATTGCGGAGATACGGAGTATTGGATGAAGACAACTTCCACGACACCTATCTTTTCGTAAGGAAACAGGTAATGTCACCGGGAAAAGACATAACGGACTATGAGGCATACTTCATCGGATGCTACAGGAAGGCGGCACTGGTGAAAATCAGGAAGGAGAACAGGTACACCCATCCCGAAGACGACTTTTTCCTCAGATGCGGGGAAGAGGCCGAGTTCATTTCAGAAGACGACCTGAACGGCTGTGAAAGACTGGTAAAGGATATTCTACGTTTCATCCGCCAGAAGTTCTCATACGAAGAATACCGGATGTTCATGCTCAGGTTCTACGAGGCGCAATTCCCCCTCAAGGCGCTGGCGGAATACATAGGCATATCGGCATCAGCCATATCGCAGAAAGTATGCAGGATTATGGAGGCGGTACGTACCCACAACAGTTTCGCCTGGAGAAGCCAGATGCTGGCTGTAGAGAATTTCATGTATTGAAGGATTGTTTTAACCGATATAAAAGTAACAGTTATGGCACTGATAGTATATAACAGGGAAAACTCGCGTCCGCAGGAAGTTACATACAACGGGAAGCGGACCATTAACATGGACAGCAGGGGAACCGTATACCTGTCCAAGACTATGTCCATCGAGCTGGGGATTCTCGGCGGTGGAAGGGTGAACTTCGCACACGATGACGAAACGGGCGACTGGTACATCTGCCGGGATGACGGCAACGGAGGGTTCATCGTATGGAAGGACAGAAGATGCGCAAGGTTCTCAGCAGGGTTTATCGTGCAAAGGCTCATGCGGCAGGCAAAGGTGGACAGAAAAAGCGTACAATTCATGATAGCGAAGACACCGATGGAGGCTGGCGGGGTGGTTTATTACAAGATATTGCTTTCCAATCCGATTCTCAGATAATACAGACGAAAGAACTGAATGCACAAGGGATATCCGAAGACAAAACCGACCGGATATCCTTTTTTATGAGAGAATATTCAGAAGTTACCTGCAATGGATTATATTGTAAAGTATCAATAGATACGCTACACTTTTTCTTTTTGTAGTCAAAACTTAATCCGTATTTTCGTAGCATGAAAGAAGATATACGGAAAATACGGATGCGCCAAAAATGGCTTGAGGTATACGCAGAAACGAGGTCTGTGACAAAAACTGCCCTTCGGTGCGGAATTGCCCGTTCCACGTTATACCGTTGGATAAATCGCGGGAAAGAACAGGGAAAGTCGGATTTGTCCGATAAGTCTAAACGCCCATCAAGGCTTGCCAATATGAAGATGACACCTGGAATTGAAGCTATTATTTATTGTAGGCTTTCCACCCGCTTTTTCCGAATTGGCTCATCAGGCGGGTCTGGAGCGTTTCGCTCTTTTCCTCGGTCTTGACATCCCACTCGCGGATGTCCCGAATACTGTGTTGGGGGTAATCACAATCCACCACAAGCACGTTCTTTTCCTTACGGTAGTGGAAATAACTGGCAAGAAGGATGGTCAGGGTGGATTTGCCGACTCCTCCTTTCTGGTTGCTCAAAGTAGCGAATAAAGGTTCTTTCTCCATTTCTTGTATGAATTTGGGGTTACTGGATTTTTTCTTCTCAATGTTGTATCAGGTTGCTCCATGCTTCACCACATTGTTTGTCCGAATGTATGAATGCAAGACCGGCCGGAATGTATCCATGCATGATGAATGACCTTACATCCGTATAATGGTCGGTACAATGCACTCATACAATACAGGATGCGGAGTATCATTACATCCCGCCATGCAAAGTATCATTGTAAATACCGCATGAGTACACTGCTTCATGACAGGCACCGCTTCATCGTATGCAGTAAAGTATCCGTGCGTCATGGCTTAATAATGTGTTACTATGACTAAAGCTATTACCAGCCCCTTGGTCTAAACCCTAACTGTGTTCTGGACAACGTATAAGCTGGATACAAGGACAAATGCTGTGATAGGCCATGAACCTGGCAAGTTGTTTTGTTCACCCCGTAGCCGCTTATAATATATCAATTTTATTAATAACTGCAACCTGTTGGTTGCGATGAGACAGTGCGACATGAAATGGAGAACTGGCTCTTATTACCGCAAAGGTAATAGCAAGTTGTGTTTCAGTCCGACAAAAAGGATTTTGTCCGACCGAAACCAACTTGCCCTCCCTCACGGTCGGGGAATTTTCCTCCAAAGTCGGAAAATAGCCAATCTGTTTAGTCCAAGAAATAATATAACAAGAAGATAATACAGTATCAAAATAGTCTGCAAAAACACTTTTGTGTCAGATTTAATCGAAATATGCCGAAAACTGTCGGCAAGGGAAGTGCCCACGATAAATTGTGAGGAGATTGTATTGGCGGGAATTGATTACTGATACGGTCTCTTGAACTGAATTCTTAGAAAAAAGAAAGCTGCTGATTCTTTTTTCTGAATTTCTTATTATATCTTGCATGCAGAAATCTACAAATGCAAGAACTATAATATCAAGTCATCATTCTCTGTGGAGCTCCTGTGGGATATACTGTTGCGGAAACAGTCAGAAAGGCAGCTCTGGGTGTTGTGCTGATAAACACAAAAGAACCGTATCGTTACTCAGAAAGTAGAGTTGATACAGTTCTTTTTATTACCTAATAAAGGGTATCGAGTTCCAGATTAAAAGTTCATTTTCTCTAAAATTGGGTTTTGATACCTCTTTTCATCGAAGGTTGCGGGCAAAAGGAATTATGCTTTTTCAAAGCCGCTTCCTCTTTCCACTCATTGATAATATTCTATTTCGTATGTTGCGACGAACGGATTATTCAACCCGGTCCTCGTAATCTGATAAAGGGTAGGAATATAATTACTATCCGGATCATTGATTGTCCTCCAGTCTGTCATCTGATCCGTCCAGTATGTACCTCTTACAACCTTACTTGCTACTTCAAAGGTTCGCTTTCCATAAAAATCGAACAACCCTAAAACAACCCCGGAAAAGTCATAATGCATGAACCATTCCCATTGATAACAAGTTGTCATTAACCCATTGAAATCAACGGAAACATTATTCATGGCATCTGTCCCATAACTTAACTGATCACCGTCCTTTTGGGGAGAAGTCATATTCTTTTGTCCTACCCAGGAACTTCTGCCGTAAGAAGGAATCCATTCTTGATTGTCTGTTTTCAAGTAAGTGACATATCCGTCGGAATCGTATGTAAATGTACTGTTTACCTTTGTGGAGTTACCTTCATACAGTGTGCTCAGATAACCGTTCTTGCCGATAATGCCGGTATTCATCAGTTCACCGTTATGATACAGGTAGACCTTGCTGTCATCATAAATGAAATTGAACTTGTCCGAATTTGCCACAGTATTGTTTACTGTATTATAATTCTGTTCCGTATATTCTATGATGCGGGACTTCTTATCGTACTGGAACAGATAAACAGTCTTGCTTGTTGTATTGTCCCTGGTATAACGGCGTGTCAATGTAATTTTTGATACCAAGCGTCCCTCCCAAGGTTTATACGGGTTATTGTCGGATATATCTCCGATTTCGGGGATTTCACCGTCCCCGGGCTTTTCTTCCGGATAAGATGTCCTGTCAAAGATGTACATGATATAGTAATATTCCCCCTCATAATAGTACTGGTAGATAATGACCAGCCTGTTTTCTCCGAATGAATAAATCTCCCAACTTATATCCCCGAAATAAATGTGGCTCTCGTCATCGGAGATATTCCATGACCCCGTATCTGTATTGCCGTCAGGGTAGGTTATGGTATAATTTCCATTTTCATCGAACGCGATGTCGGGAATGTTTTCCATTTCTTCATCTATCGCAGGGTTCTTGATTTCGTTTCCCTCCTCATCCATAATCTTCGTCGCTGTTTTCTTCCAGCTCCCTATAATCATTTGAGAGGCTTTGAGGGCGGGTTCCTCAAGTACATAGGTCTCATCTCCCTCGGAAATACAACTTGATATCATGGCTGTACAGAAAAGCAGCAACATGCATAATCTGATCCGTCTCATATTTTTTATTTCCATAAATATTTGTTCTATTGTTTTAGTTTCATTAGTTTAATATTTCAAACTCCACACGGCGGTTCACTTTTCTTCCTTCTTCCGTGTCGTTGCTTGTAATGGGTTTGCCCATGCCATAATAACTGTATGACAATCTGTCCGCATTGACTCCCTTCTTCACCAGATAGGCATATACGGCCATGGCTCTTTTCTTGGACAACTCAAGATTAAAACTCTCACTTCCTACATTGTCCGTGTGTCCTTTGATTTCCATGCGGATATTGCTTTGTTGCATCAATGCCACGATTTTGTCCAAATACCCGTACGATTCCCTATCGATATCGCTTTTCCCGAAAGCAAAATTTATCTGCTCTATGGCACAGATAGTTTTTCCTACAATAGGCTGTCCGTTTTCAAGCAACTGCATGATTTCGTCCAGAGTATAGCAAGGTTTTTCCTCCGCTTTTTTCTCCACTATGGGTTCTGGCTCTTTTTCCAATACCGGAGCAGGGGTATATGTCGGCGCCACAACCTTTTTCTTTGTCTTCTTGAAGATACTCATAGGGACGGATACGGAAGCCGATATTTCAAATCCACGATTTTTCCGGGTCCCCGTAATATTGTAAACATTGCGATTCAAGGCGATAGCCTTTCCGTCTTTTTCCTTACTGCCGTATGTGTCGGTAAATCCGTACTGGTAGTTGGCTTCCAACGACAGATGTAATCTTTTGGACTCGTTTATTCGTACCGGAATCCGCAGACCGACACCAGCGGCAGCGCTAAAATCGAATTTGGAAAGGTTAGCTGTACTGGCATCCACGGTGGGCCACGGTTCCGGCTCGTCCATCATGTAGGTTGTATAGTCTATATTTCCGCCCCGTGCAATACTCAGAACAGGAGCAACATAGACATACGGACTCACCTTGTCCGGATTGCTGAAATTATAGATGATTGGCAGTCGGATATCCGTATATTTGGCTTTCAGCCGATAGTTGAAATCCTCTCCGTAAACATCCGTTCCGTTAACCTCCGAACCGCGATGCAGAAACAATATTTCCGGGCGAAGCGTGAAACGCCGTTTTGTACCCAAGTCAAATTCGGCAAAAAATCCGCCCAAACCGCTGCTTATCCCTTCCGCATCGTATTGGTCAAGATTGGAATAATGCATGCTGGAAAAATGAACTCCCCCTTTGACACCAAATCTGATTCTGTCAGCCTTGCTGGCGATAGGTTGTGCAGCCCCTATCGTATAACAGAAACATAACACAATAAACACCAAATATTTATTTGCCATTTGAATAAAAAATGCCCATAATTCCCAGATGGATTTTAAATAATAAAAAAGAAGCGTGGGAACTATCTTAGTGCACCATTTGTTTCGAGGTATCGCCAAACACCCACCATTCAAACGACGCATAGACAACCCACGCCCTTTAGATATACCTTTCCCTGGGGGATGTGCATATACCAAAAGAGGTGAGCGTTTTATTGTCTATTCTTCTTGAATGGTTGTGAAAATTGGCGATTTTCGAAACAAGAATAATATCACTAAAAACGCTCTTCGTACATTATTGTCTTATAGCATTCTTTTGGAAGAAAAACTATAAGATTTACAAAGGAATATATTTTTTCAATAATCAGCAAATTTTGATGGATTTTTATGTACATTTATCTCACGGCACTTTCATTTAAGCGGTTCCTTTATTCTCAGACGCAGATTTATTTTTACCTTTTCCGTAAATTCCGCGTAAGTCCGTACCTGGTGAGAAATTTATGTCATTCAGAGCGCAGTGAAGCATCTCCTCCCCTCTGATTATACTTTAGTGTAAAAATAAGAAGATGTTTTGAGCGAAGCTAATGACAGGGAAAAGGAAAAAAGAAATCTACGTCTGAAAGATAAGCACAAAGTCTGAATGAAATAGCCCTATGTATGCTTCCGGATATTGCTTTGAAAATTATTGCAGCAAGTTCCAGAAAATTAAAGGTTTATATAGTGAGGAAAAGTGTTTTTTTAACGTTCGTTTAATGTGCGCAAAGTTACATGCTATTTTTGATATGTGCAAAATATTCGATAAAAATATGTACTATCATACTCGTAAATACTTGTTTATTAAATGACTATCTCCATTTATAGAACTGGTTATCACCCTTGTTTTTGTCTAAAATCGTCTGCTTCTTACATGAATTATCTTGACGTTTTTTAAACGAACGTCTAAAAAACACTTTTCTGTTATAACACGTTTGTTTACAGTAGTTTATCAGTTTAATAGTGTACAACTACGGAAAAAACATAGGCAAGAGGGACACAAAACTTGCCGTATTCTGTATAAGGCGTCTGCAAATGATTGAATTTCAAGTGTATACAAGAATTTCAAAGCCCCAGGAGAATATCCTTTTCCGAACCTGCATATAGATGGAAACAGCGAAAGAAACCGAATTATGGTATGCCATGCGTGCCACATACCGCAGGGAGCCGGACGCTGTACGCTTGCTTGAGAAGGAACAGTTGGACTGCTTCGTCCCCATGCAGTATAAGGTGACGGTCAAGCGGGGTAAGAAGGTCCGCATGCTGGTTCCTGTCATCCACAATCTGATTTTTGTCCATGCCTGTCCTTCGGATTTGAAACGTGTAAAGTCGAAAGTTACTTATTTGCAGTATATCACCGATACTCGTAGCGGGCAGAAGATTATTGTTCCCGATGTCCAGATGCGGCGTTTCATTGCCGTAGCGGGTACTTATAGCGACCAGCTCCTCTATTTTCAGCCAGAAGAGCTGAATTTGTCCAAAGGCACCAAGGTGCGCATCACAGGCGGCGACTTCGAAGGGCAGGAAGGCGTCTTTGTGAAGGTGAAAGGAGCGCGCGACCGTCGTGTTGTCATCGAAATTCAGGGTGTCATAGCCGTTGCCATGGCTACCATCCATCCGGAACTGATAGAAGTAATCAACTCATAACTCATAATTCATTATGTCTCTTTCCGAAGAAACTCTTACCCTTCAGTGTGCCGCGCACGACCTGATGTATTTGGGTATGGACGGTAGTCCCGTCTACAGTGACGACCTTTCCCGTCGCAACGGTGAGGTCTATCGCTTGACCACAGCTTTGTATAACTCCGGTGCCCGCGGCGCTACCGTCGAAGAACAGGCCAATGTCTGCCTTGCTCTCCTGATGGGTTATAATGCTTCATTCATAGACCATGGCGAAAAGCAGGGACACATTCAGGAAGTGCTGGACCGCTGTTGGGATATTCTTGAAGCCCTTCCCGCTTCGCTCTTGAAGCTCCGTCTGCTCACCGCCTGCTATGGCGAGGTCTACGACGAGCCTTTGGCGGATGCTGCCTGTGCGATAATTGCCTCTTGGGACGCCGCGTCGCTCACAGCCGAGCAGAAGGAAGCCGTCGAGGAATTCCGGAATGCGGTGGATAACCCTTATCCGTGGGAATACGTAGATGAGTAAGGAAGAAAATTTCGAGAATGCCACAAGATAAAACTATTGCGATTAGGAAGTATCAATAATTCAACCTATCTTTGATAGCAAAATACCGTTTCTTGCAAAAAAATAAAACCATATCGTCATGGAGACAAAAGTATCAGAACCTGTAGCAGCTTATAACACTCCTTATCTTCAAGGTTTAAAGAACAGGATTATGGCATCTGTAGACGCTACAACGGACGCGGAAAAGTTGCAGCGGTGCCTGGGAGCTTCTTCATGAGGATAAAATGCCCGGTGTCTATTCCGATGAAGAATTTGCAGAAGAGCTTCGGTTGTCAGAGTTGGGTGGTGACGCAACAAAGGCAGAAGTAAATGCTTTTTTTGCAAAATGGGGACATTAAACATCGTCATGCGCAAAAGGGCTTTAAACACCATTCAGAGAGTGGCGGAATGGTATAAGAACGGAGTAAACAATATAGCGGCGAAACATTTTGTCGATGATGTTTATGACACTATTTCTACATTGTTCCATTCTCCTTTCATCGGAATGTTAGACGAACAATATTCAACAGAAAAAACAAAGTATTACAGCTTCTTGCTTCATCCCAAATATCGTATAGTATATCGTTTCACAAAAACTACGCTTCATCATCGTGGCAAGGATTGCCACGATGATGAAGCGTAATTGAATTACAGCTTTTCTGCATGTCTGAAACTTCGCGGACTGCCAAAAGCATCAAAAATGCCAAGGTAGCCCTTGCCTTTTATTTCATTAATTTAGTCTTTCAAACCTTTGCAAGCTGATTTTCGAGCGTGACGCGTAAGTCATCAACGAGACTGTCTCTGTGTAAGGGTGGCTCTACCGGCGGGTGGCTTATATCGTCATAGTCTGAACTTGCGTGCCGATGTGCTTCCTAACCCTTGCAACACAGCTTGCGCAAACTTTTTAAAATCAAAGAATAACATAATAGTAAATACCGTATGAATATTGCAATTGTGGGCACCGGCTATGTAGGGCTGGTGTCCGGAGCTTGTTTTTCCGAAATGGGAGTCAATGTCACTTGTGTGGATGTTGACAAAGAGAAAGTCCGGAAATTGAAAGATGGGATTATGCCTATCTATGAACCCGGGTTGGACGAACTTGTAGAACGTAATGTCAAAGCAGGGCGTCTCAGTTTTACCACTGACTTGGCAGCTTGCCTTGATGATGTAGAGGTGGTATTCAGTGCAGTGGGCACTCCACCCGACGAGGATGGCAGTGCAGATTTGAAATATGTGCTTGAGGTGGCCCGTACCGTAGGGCGCAACATAAAGAAACATGTTGTGCTTGTAACAAAGAGTACGGTTCCTGTCGGAACTTCGAAGAAAGTTCGTGCGGCTATTCAGGAAGAGTTGGACAAGCGGGGTGTAAGCATCGAGTTCGATGTCGCCTCGAATCCGGAGTTCTTAAAGGAAGGTGCGGCCATCAAGGACTTCATGGCTCCCGACCGCGTGGTGGTAGGCGTTGAGAGTGAACATGCCCGCAAGTTAATGGAAAAGCTATACCGTCCTTTTACCTTGAACGGTTATCCCATCCTGATGATGGATGTCGCTTCTGCCGAAATGACCAAATATGCCGCCAATGCCATGTTGGCCACCCGCATCAGCTTTATGAACGACATAGCCAATCTGTGCGAGCGTGTAGGTGCCAATGTGGACTATGTGCGCAAGGGCATGGGAACAGATTCCCGTATCGGCAGCCGTTTTCTCTACGCCGGATGCGGTTATGGCGGTTCCTGCTTTCCTAAAGATGTGAAGGCATTGGTACATACCGGCATCGAGAACGGTTATCACATGCAAGTCATCGAGGCTGTGGAAGCTGTGAACGAGAAACAGAAATACATTGTCTATGATAAACTGAATAAGGCGTTCGACGGTCACCTGAAAGGAAAAACCATTGCCCTTTGGGGACTCTCTTTCAAACCCGAAACAGATGATATGCGTGAAGCTCCCGCTTTGGTCGTAATAGAGCAGTTATTAAAATCCGGTGCAACGGTCAGGGTTTTCGACCCGGTCGCCATGGATGAATGCAAGCGTCGCATAGGCGATTCCGTCACTTACTGCAAGGATATGTATGAGGCTGTTATCGATGCGGACGCATTGGCCTTGCTGACAGAATGGAAACAGTTCCGTATGCCAAGTTGGGCAATCATTTATCGTGCGATGAAAGACTATATCGTAGTGGATGGCCGTAATATCTACGATGGGGATGAACTGAAGGAAGCAGGTTTTACTTATTCACGAATCGGTCAAAAATAACAGATTGTTTATGAAACGTATATTGGTAACAGGTGGAGCCGGCTTTATCGGCTCCAACCTTTGCGAACGTCTGGTCCGGGAAGGCAACGACGTGATTTGTCTGGACAACTATTTTACCGGTTGCAAAGAAAATGTCCGCAACTTGCTGGACTGTCATAACTTTGAGTTGGTACGCCATGACGTGACAGAACCCTATTATGCCGAAGTAGATGAAATTTATAATCTTGCCTGTCCGGCTTCACCTCCTCACTACCAGTATAATCCTATAAAAACGATGAAGACTTCCATCTATGGAGCCATGAATATGCTGGGATTGGCAAAACGAACCAAAGCTAAAATCCTGCAGGCTTCTACGAGTGAAGTCTATGGCGATCCTGCCGTCCATCCGCAGGTGGAAAGCTATTGGGGCAACGTGAACCCCATCGGCATCCGCAGCTGTTACGATGAGGGCAAACGGGCTTCAGAGACCTTGTTCATGGACTATCACCGCCAGAACGGCGTCCGCATAAAGATTATCCGTATCTTCAACACCTGTGGTCCGCGTATGAATCCCAATGACGGGCGGGTGGTTTCCAATTTTATTGTTCAGGCTTTAAAGGGTGAAGATATTACGATTTATGGTGACGGGCATCAGACCCGTAGTTTCCAGTACGTGGACGACCTGATAGAAGCCATGGTGCGTATGATGTCTACGGATGACAGTTTTGTGGGTCCGGTCAATATCGGCAATCCGGGTGAGTTTACTATGCTGGAGTTGGCGGAGAAAGTGATTGACCTGACCGGTTCCAAATCGAAAATAGTTTTCTGCCCGTTGCCGAGCGACGACCCCAGACAACGAAAGCCGGACATCGCTTTGGCTAAGGAAAAGCTGGATTGGGAACCGAAGGTTAGATTGGAAGAAGGACTGAAGAAGACGATTGCGTATTTTGCGGAGAAAATAAACGAATAGATACACCGATACTTTTCCGAGCTTGGTCCTGCTTTTGGAGAAAAGCGAGGAACAGTACAAGTAATCATAATCTTTTGATTTCGTGGCTGACTCTTTAAAAAAACAGGCTATAAAAGGGGTTGTATGGAGTGCGGTGGAACGTTTTTCCGTGCAAGGCATACAGTTTGTGCTAAGCATCGTCATTGCCCGTTTAGTGTCTCCATCAGAATATGGGTTGATAGCAATGCTAAATATTTTTTTAGCCATTGGTCAGACTTTTATTGATGGCGGTTTTTCTAATGCGTTGGTACAAAAAAAAGAGCGGACAGAGGCTGACTTTTCTACGGTTTTTCTTTTCAATATTGTTTTTGCCCTGTTTATTTATTGTATATTGTGGCTTTCCAGTCCTCTTATCGCATCTTTTTATGATGTTCCAACTTTAGAGATATTAACAAAGGTGGTCGGTTTAAATTTAATCATATCATCTTTGTCCATTGTGCATCGAACAAAATTAATTATATCTCTGAATTTTAAAGCACAAGCCCGCATCTCACTCTTAGCAGTAATCGTAAGTGGTGCAGTAGGCATATTATTGGCATGGAAAGGATATGGCGTATGGGCATTGGCCATTCAATCGGTCTTGAATAATTTACTGATTTCTATAGCCTTGTTTTGTATGTCTCGTTGGAAAATTCATTGGTACTTTTCGAAGAAATCTTTTGGCGATTTGTTCTCTTTTGGCTCTAAACTGTTGATAGGTAGTCTATTCCATACTATTTATTCAAATCTTTATACGGTTATAATCGGTCGTTGTTTTCAATCGGCAACGGTTGGACTTTTTAACAGGGCCTCTACTTTTTCTTCCTTTTTCAGCACTAATATAACGGATGTAATATCGCGTGCAATGTATCCCGTTTTGTGTGAAATTCAAGATGAGGAACAACGTTTACGAGACGTGTTCTTGTCTTATTTACGACAAGCGGCTTATATCATATTTCCTATTGCTGTGTTATTGTCGGTTTTGTCCAAGCCTTTCATTTCAGTGCTTCTTACAGATAGGTGGAGTGAAGCCGCTACCTATATGTCCATATTATGCATAGCAAATATGTGGAATCCGGTGATGTATATAAACTGGCAGATATTAAATGTGAGAGGGAGAAGCGATTTATCTCTTAAATCAGAGATTATAAAGAAGTTAGTGGCATTCAGCATATTGTTTGTAACCATTCCTTTCGGGGTGGACGTGATGTGCTGGGGAGTGTTGGTATATAGTATATGTGATATCGCAATAGTAATATCTTTTGTAAAGAAAATATTTCCTGTTACTTACCGCGATGAAATAAAGTCTTTGTTCCCTGTTATAATACTTAATTTACTGTTGGGAATTGGGGTTTATTGGTTTGTTCGACTATTTCAAAGCCCATTCCTTCAGTTATTTTTAGGAATATCGGTCGGGGTGCTCTTTTACCTATTTGTCTCATATTTATTCAGGTTTCGTGAATTCTTGTTTTTGAAAAACAGTATAGAAAGGTTTGCTACCAACAAGGAGTAATCAAGTAATAATAACATAATCAGTTTTATATTTTATGGATATAATAATCGGGGCAGGCATATCCGGACTTGCCTATGCGGGCTTTTCCGGCAACGAATGCCTGCTGTTGGAAAAAGACGCGGAGATAGGCGGATATTGCAAGACAGTAAGGCAAGGAGGCTTTGTATGGGATTATTCCGGACATTTTTTTCATTTCAGGAATGCTTTTTTGGAAGATTATATTTGCCGGAATATGGTGCAGGACGATATATTGCGCTGCGAGAAACATACGCAGATTTTTTATAAGGGCAAATACATCGATTTCCCTTTCCAGAAGAACATCCATCAGCTGGACAAGGACGAATTTATAGATTGTTTATACGATTTGTTCACTACTGCGGGAAATGATTATTCCACGTTCAAGCAAATGTTGTATGCTAAGTTCGGAAAGTCGATAGCGGAGAAATTTCTGATACCCTATAATGAAAAACTGTATGCTTGCGACTTGAATCGTTTGGAGGTGGACGCGATGGGACGGTTCTTTCCTTATGCCGACAAGGAAGAGATTATCAGAAATTTCAGGAATACGGATAACGCTTCTTACAACAGCCATTTTACTTATCCCAAAGGCGGAGCCATCGAATATGTTAAGTCGTTGGCTTCTTATATAGGGCAGAAGGACGCTATATGCCTGAATGAACGTGTCGTGTCCGTCGATGTAGCGAATAAAACCGTAAAGACGGATAAGAGGGAATTGAAATATGACAACCTGATTTCCACCATGCCGTTCCCGCTTTTGATGCAGTGTTGCGGTATGGAATATGATACAGACGTTTACTCATGGAATAAAGTGCTGGTATTCAATTTAGGATTCGACAAGAAAGGGAAAGATGTCCTGAATAACTGGGTGTATTTCCCTTCAAAGGATTTGTGTTTCTACCGGATAGGATATTACGACAATATTTTTGCGGCAAAGAACATGTCTTTGTATGTCGAGTTAGGTTTCGGAAAGGATGCCGGTGCGATAGACGTGGAATATTACAGGGAAAAGGTCATCAGCGATTTGAAGAAAGCAGGCATCATCACCGACCATCAGCTGATAGCATCCCATTCCGTCATAATGGACCCTGCCTACGTCCATATCACAAAGGAGTCAATCAAGGATGTGAAGGAAAAGAAAGAGGCACTGGCACGGAACAGTATTTATTCGATAGGCAGATATGGCAGTTGGACTTATTGTTCCATCGAGGACAATATGCTCGAAGCAAAAGCATTGACGGAACGTATTTCAAAACACTGAATGTCATGGACAAAATAAAAATCTTATTGACTTTTAATGATTTGTATGCTCCACATGCGGCAGTAGTGATGGAGTCTGTCATTCGTAACGCTGGCAGTAAAGTCAGCTTTATCATTATGTATTTTGATGACGAGCTGAGCGAATCGGTGCGCACCATATTAAGGAAGCATTTTGAGTCTCGGCTGGATAAGCTGGAATTTTGTCCGGTTGACGTCAGCTATAAGAAAAAGTTTGACGGAATTCAATATTCAAAAGCTCTGACTGTTAATACTTTCTTGCGATTGTTGGCTCCTGATTTATTGCCTCAAGAAAGTAGACTTATTTATTTGGATTGCGATCTATTGGTGCAGGATGACGTATATCGGCTGGTGGAAGAGGCTGACTTCTCTTATAGTGTCAATGCTGTTCCCGAACATTATCCTTCGGATAGATTGGTCGAATTGAGAGCCAAGAAAGCAGTGACTGAGAGTGAAGCGATATCACTCCGTCAGGAGACGTTGCAATATGCCAAAAAGAAATATTTGGGAATGGATGCGGGCACTTCTTATTTTAATGCCGGTGTAATGGCTATGAATCTGAATCTTTGGAGACAGGATGGACTGTTGGACAAAATAATTGTTTTCCTCAAAGAACACCCGTTGGTGCACAGCGGCGATCAGGATGCGCTCAATGGCGTTTTAAACGGCAGATATGGAATGTTGCCCTTATGGTGGAATGTACATTCGTATGTGCTTAATTTGAATGAATATACTTCTAATTTTGATTCGGATGAGTTGAAACATGCCAAGGAGTTTCCTTCTGTCATTCATTTTGCCGGTTATAAGGCATGGCAGTACCGTTATGAAGACGAGGCGGTGAAGAAGCTGTACTGGCAATACAGAGGATACACTCCGTGGCCGGAAAAAAGAGAACAAGGAAAAACGTTGGAGGCCATTTTTATTAAGAGAATGAAAAATCCGTTGATAAAAAGGATAAAGAGTGTGGTAGGTTACAATAACATACAAAAAGTTAAGAAATTTTTAGGAAGAGAGTAAGGTTATGAAGAATAAAATCCTGACGGTAGCCATAGCAGCCTACAATATGGAAGCCTATCTTCCGCGTTGTTTGGACTCTTTGGTGTGCATCGGCAATCTGGACGATGTGGAGATTCTGATAATCAATGATGGTTCAAAGGATGCCACCTTGCAGATAGCGAAAAAGTACGAATCGCTTTATCCGCAGTCCGTAAGGGCGATTGACAAGCCTAACGGCGGGTGGGGGAGCGTGGTTAACATGGCAATGCGGGAAGCTGCGGGCAAGTATTTCAGACTGCTCGATGCGGATGATTGGTACGAAAGCAATGCTTTCAGCGAGTTCGTGAGCCGTCTGTCGGCTGTTTCCTGCGATTTGGTGTTGACCCCTTATATGTTTGAGTATGTAGAGGCGGGAAAAAAGAAGCCTGCCCTTTTCCGGAATGTGGAGTTCGGCAAGGTTTATGATTACAGCCGGCTTGTCCGGCTCCGTTGGGGGAAAGACTGGTTCGACCTTCCGTCCATTACTTACCGCACGGAGTTGTTGCAAGAAAATCATATAACCATTGCCGAATGTTTCTATGCGGATATCGAGTACGATTACCTGCCGCTTAAATACGTCAGGCATTTTATGTTCCTTGATTTGTCTGTTTACCGCTATTTCATAGGTAGAGCCGGGCAAAGCGTGTCCCGCGAAGGCAGCACCAGGCATTACCCCGACCATCTGAACATTACTCGCCGTGCTGTCGGGTATTTTAATGCCCAAAAGCAGGAAGGGGCGGACGAGGTCTATTCGGAGGTGGTGAGGCGGATAGCAAAAGCCAAGATTTGCCAGAACTATACGGTCTTGCTGAGCTATTATCTGGACCGCAAGGAAGCCGCCAGATTGCTTTTGGAATTTGACGCTTATCTGCGGGAAGCCGATGCGGAGTTATACGCCGAGGTGGAAGAGGGCTTGGGAGTTCCGGGGCTTCGCCCCATCCGTTTGTGGAGAAAGTATAGATACAACCTCTATCAGTCTTTTTTATATAAACTGCGCAACAAACTGTTGAAACGATGAAAAGTGTTTTTTTTCGCCGCTTGTTCAGATGGCATAGCTACGAACGGGTGCTGACAAAGGTATTGTCTTCGCTCGTCCCCACAAAACCCGTCCATAACCCAAAATTGATAATGACTTTGCTGGTAAAGAATGAGGCAGATATTATTGAAACTAATCTGTCATTTCATAAACAAATGGGAGTGGATGGGTTTATTGTGACAGACAATAATTCGACGGATGATACGGCAAAAATATTAAGGAAGTATCATGAGAAGGGCTGGATTAAGGAAATAATCAATGAGCCGGGAAACAATTATAACCAAAAGAAATGGGTAGACCGCATGATAAGGATAGCAAAAGACAAGTACCATGCAGACTGGATTATTAATGCGGATGCCGATGAATTGTGGCATAGCCCTTTGGGCAGCCTGAAAGATGAAGTGAAGAAACTGGCTTGCAATGTAGTGAGTTGCCCGTTGATGAACGTAGTTCCCGAAGAAGGCGTGCCATTGTCCCGCTGGAACAAGGTGGTCGTTTCTCCCCTGCGGAATCCTGAGGAAAGGGGATTGTCCAAATATGCCGTTTACAATGTGCAGATAAACAAGGAAATGCACCGTACCAAGGGGTATATAAGGATTGGCGGCGGCAACCATCATGTGGAAATGTTTCCGGAGAAACGGACTCACAGTTCAGGCATCGTGATTTACCATTATCCGGTCAGGGGATATTCCCATTTCGAGAGAAAGGTGGTGCAAGGCGGTGAAGCTATCAATAATAATCCGAACAAGAATGCCGGGACTCATTGGCGAGCTTTATACGACATTTATTTGCAAGGAAACTTGCTTGAGGAATATAAAAAGGTAGTAGGAGACGAGGATGTTGTCAGGCAGTTGATAGACGAGGGGAGTGTGAAAATTGACGAAACGATACCATTGCTTTTGAAGTGCATGGCGGATGTGTAGTGCTATAACCTGTCATGCAGAGGAATGTAGTGACAAAGCATCCCTTCTCTTATTGGGTAAGAAAAATGATGCTTCGCTGCGTTCTGCGTGGCAGGTGAAGTTCCCGTCTGGGAGTTTTACATGCTTTTGTACTCCGCCACGGCAAAGCTGGGGCAGGAAGACTTTTTACGCGTGGTAGCCGGACTTTGCTTGCTTTGCAGGTAGTAGCGGTGTTTCTCAGTGTGCTTGATTATGGTGTGTCGTCGCACAGTAGGCTGACGACCGCCTGCAAAGCAGAGTTTGTGGGATGCGTGTCTGAATGACCTTTGAAAAGGCTTATCAGGTGGTTTTCCGTTTTTTTGTTGTTTTGTGATACTTTGTCGTAAATATGCCGTAAAGGTAGAAATAATTCCCCATACTCCCTAATAGCTTGTTTTCCTCCCATAGATAGAAAATAAAACTTCGATATTTGATTGTATTTAACTCTTTTGGTGTAAGTGTCTGCTTGTAAATATTAAAATAATTAAGGAATCCCCCCTGCACTTGTCGTATGTGACATCCTTCTACCGTAGTTGCACGACTTTTCCCTTATGTGCGTGTACAGGAAAATACACGTCTGGCATCTGCTTGTTTCGGAAAACTCCGCTTTCTCTCGCGCATAGGCGCGAAAGAAAAGTTATGCAAGTGTGGTGATAGGGTGATGCATAGCAGTGAATTTTCACTCTCTTTTTGTGGTGAAAATGTTGAGAAAAATACCGTTTTGCTGTGGAAAAAGAAGTAATGCAAATGCAACCTTTAACACGAATTAATACGTGCGTCATTATTGTGACCTATAATCCAGATTCTGATTTTAAGCAGAATATATTTAGGCATTTAGAGATAGTTGATAAGGTTATTATAGTAGATAATCACTCTTTGAATGATATTAGGGAATTGATTCCGGATAAATCGAAAGTTGTGTTTATATTTTCTAGTGAAAATAAGGGCATTGCATGGGGGCTTAATCAGGGACTTGCCAAGGCTGTATCTCTTGGATATGAATATGTTTTGACATTCGACCAAGACAGTTGCCCGGTTCGCAATATTCTTGACTTATATAATTTGATAGTGTCGGATACTCCTAATCTGGGTTTGTTGGGAACATCATATACAGACCGGGAATTGGTTTTTCATGATGTGCATGTAAAAAAGAGTGCCACCGTCATAACTTCCGGAGCACTCCATAAACTCTCGTTGTTGCCGAAAACTGGTTACTATGACGAGTCTTTGTTTATCGATTCGGTGGATTTTGATTTTGCGCTGAGAGTAAAAGCGAAAGGATTTGAAGTCCTTAGAATTAAGGAGCCTTTAATCTGCCACCATTTGGGAAAACCGATAAAGAAATACGGGATAAAATCTTCAAACCATTCATCCTTCAGACGCTATTATATGGCAAGGAATCATGTGATAATTACAAAAAGGTATTGGATGCGGTTTCCATTGTGGATTCTGAAGAAGAATATATTCTTCATCGTGCAGTTGCTGAAAATGATAGTTTTGGAGAGTGACAAAAGAACTAAGATTTGCCAAACTATAAAGGGATTTAAAGATGCTGTTAAAAATTAATGCAGAATGTGTATTTAGATATGCGATAATGATATTGTTGCCTATCATGATGATATTCATATCGCAACTATATCTGGTAAAATATATATTACTGCTGATAATAGTGCTTACTGTGCCTAAGCGGTTTGCCTATTCAAAAGACCTTTTGTTTTTTCTTGCCGCTTATGTGCTGCTTGGTTTGTGGGGAATATTAACAGGCGTTATTCATGCCACGGATAATCCGATGCTTAACATCACAACTTCCGTGATTTATCCATTGTTCTTTTTTCCGCTTGTCACCCAAGTGAAAAGTGAAAACGATTATGATAAGATAATCAAAATAATGTTTTGGGCGCATGTGTTTATAGTGGTCTATGATTTAGCCTATGCGTTCAGTATTATAAACGGCTATTCTTTCCCCAATATATATACGATAGAAGCCGATAAGGCATTTACTTATTACGGCGAAGATGGCAGCAGGATGAATTTTATTAATCTCAATACGATTACTTATACGACCCCTATACTGTTTATGCTATGGCTGACGAGGTATAAAATGGGGGTTAATCATATGTTCCAGACGCTTGTATTGATAGGGACATTGTTTTTATTTCTTCTTTCGGGCAGACGTAGTTTGATTCTTGTTTTCATTACCGTACCTTTTGGGACTTATCTGTTTAAGTATCTGTTGCCCAAGTCTGTGCAATCGGTTTTAAAAAGAACCCTTTTGCTGTTTATGATTGTCATCGGCTGTGCGTTGCTCTATTGGGCACTCTGTTTTCCAGACTTGTTCAATGCCTATTTGAATATTTTCCTGAACGCATTCGATAGCGGCGAAGAACCCACCAAATTTGTGCAGAACAAGGTCTTGATTGAAGCCTTCAAGGAGAGTCCTATCATGGGGCATGGGGATGGCGCTTACTTTTTCGAGCCATTTCCGGGCAGAGTACAGAATATGCACACAATGGAATTGTCGTACCAGCTGGCTTTGGCTCAGCGTGGCATAGTGGGTTTGGTACTGATGCTGATTTCTTATGCAGGGCTTTTGCTGTATGGCGCGTATTTATCCTATAAATCGAAAGACATTGTTTTTTTATCTTTCTTATTCGGGTTATTTTTTATGCTGGTAGCCAATGCTACAAATCCGGTAATGGCATCTTTCGACCTTCTGATTCCCTTGTTTTTATGTTGGGCAAAGGTCAATTCAACGAAATTGTATGGAACAAAGAATATATAGTTGCAAAATCTCAGTATGTGTTGCTACCTACAATGGCGAGAAATACATCAAAGAACAAATAGGCTCGATTCTTTCTCAGCTGAAGTTTGACGACGAGTTGATTATATCCGATGACCACTCCACGGACAATACCCTTGAAGTGATTTCCCAAATGCGCGATCCCCGTATAAAAGTGTATCTGAACCATAAGGAGAAAGGATATACTTCAAACTTCGAGCATGCTTTGAGCAAGGCTACCGGTGAGGTTATTTTCTTGGCAGACCAAGATGACGTATGGAAACCTAACAAAGTATCTGAATCTTTGAAATATTTGGAAAACTACGATTTTGTAGTGTCGGACGCGGAAGTCGTCGACCGGAACCTAAAAGTTCTGTCTCCTTCTGCTTTTTCATTGGGAAGAAAATACAAGTCTTTTTGGGGCAACCTGTTCAAATTTGCTTATTTAGGCTGCTGCATGTGCTTCAAAAGGAACGTATTGGAGAAAGCCATGCCATTTCCTGAGAAGCATAATTTATGCACGCACGACAATTGGCTTTTTATAGTCGCTGCCGCTTTTTTCAAAGTGAAAATACTGCCGTTGCAGTTGATTTCTTATAGAAGGCATGGGAACAACACTTCTTTCGGCGCGGAAAAAGTGATAAAAAGGAATTCTGTTGCTTTTATGTTGAAATATAGAGTATATCTATTATTCCATATTCTGAAAAGGAAAATATGACAGTAATAGTTTTAACCATTTAAAACGAATATTCGATAGATAATTAGCATGAAAAAAATCGCATTGATAACAGGAGTTACGGGGCAAGACGGTTCATTCCTTGCCGAGTTTTTAATGGAGAAAGGCTATGAGGTGCACGGCACAATCCGCCGCTCGTCGGTGGACTTCAGGGAGCGCATCGCCCACCTCGAAGGCATACCGCATTTTCACCTGCACTATGCCGATTTGGGCGATTCGATGAGCATCATTCAGGTGTTGAACAAGGTTCGTCCTACTGAAATCTACAACCTTGCGGCACAGAGCCATGTGCAGGTGTCGTTTGATGCTCCGGAATTTACGGCGGATGTGGACGCGACGGGCGTGCTGCGCATACTGGAAGGAGTGCGCCAGTGCGGACTGACGCAGACTTGCCGCATCTACCAAGCCTCTACTTCGGAGTTGTACGGAAAAGTGGAAGAAGTGCCTCAGAATGAGAATACGCCGTTTCATCCCTATTCGCCTTATGCCGTGGCTAAGCTCTATGGCTATTGGATTGTGAAAGAGTATCGCGAAGCATATAATATGTATTGTTGTTCGGGTATCCTCTTCAACCATGAGTCGGAACGTCGCGGCGAAACTTTCGTGACGCGCAAGATTACTTTAGCTGCGGCGCGGATTGCGCAAGGCAAGCTGGAAAAGCTTTATTTGGGCAACTTGTCGTCGCTCCGCGATTGGGGGTATGCCAAGGATTATGTGGAGTGCATGTGGCTGATTCTTCAGCAGGAAACCCCAGAGGATTTTGTGATAGCCACTGGCGTTCAGCACTCTGTCAGGGAGTTCTGTCGGCTGGCGTTCCATTATGTGGGTATCGAACTCGAATTTCAAGGCGAAGGAGTAAAGGAAAAAGGCATTGACAAGGCAACGGGCAGGGTGCTTGTCGAGGTTTCCGAAGATTTCTATCGTCCTACGGATGTGGTGAACCTTTGGGGAGACCCGACGAAAGCAAAAGCCAAGTTGAAATGGAATCCGGCAAAGACGAGTTTTGAGGAGCTGGTGAAGATAATGGTAGACGCGGACATGGCAAAGGTAGCTGCCGAAGCGGTAGGAGAGAAGGTTCGGACCAATCTGGCGGAGTATCTGGATAAAGGCATCGTGAAATAGTGTTTGGCATTATGAAGTCTAAGGTAATTTTAGTGAACCAGTCCACCGGCTATCTGATGGTGGATATTGCAAATGCTTACAGCCAAGTGTACGACGAGGTGGTGCTGCTGGCTAGTAATGTGAAAATACATAGCCGCCCTTTGTCGGAAAAGGTGAAAGCGCATTCCATTAAAGCATACAGCAAGAAAAACATCATGCAGCGCGTGCTTACTTGGTCGATAGGTTTCTGGCAGTCGTTCTTTTACATTTTATTTCACGGCAAGGGAGCTTTAGTAATTTACGTGTCCAATCCCCCTTTTTCCTATTTCTCGTCGCTGGTTCTTGGAAACCGGTTTTCGGTGATTGAATATGATATCTATCCCGATGCCCTTAAAAGCATAGGTATAAAGGACGGCAGTCTGATATACAGGGCGTGGAAGCATATCAACCGGAAGGTGTTTCGCCGTGCCGATCATATCTTCACGCTCAGCGACGGCATGGCGGGGCTTCTTGCGGAATATGCCGACAAGGCAAAAATCAAGGTTATCCCGAACTGGGGGGCAATCACGACGAATCCCGTTCCTAAAGCCGGAAACCCCTTTGTCAAAGAACATCATTTGGAGGATAAATTCGTTGTGATGTACTCCGGAAACATTGGTTATACTCACAATGTGGAGACTCTTATCGACATTGCGGCGCGTCTGCGCGATGTGGTGGAGATTCATTTTGTGATTATCGGTGATGGGGGGAAGAAGGCAGGCTTGATGAAGGCAGTGGAGGAACAGGGACTGGACAATTGCACTTTCTTGGATTGGTTTCCTGCGGACAGAATCGTTTATTCTTTGAGCGCCGCTGATTTGTCTGTTGTGACACTTACCGATGATGCGGCTTGTGTTAGTGTACCGAGCAAGACATACAATATCCTTTCTGTGGGATGCCCCATTCTTTGTGTGGCTCCCGCAAGGTCTGAGATTGGTCGTTTGGTAGAAACGGAGCAGTGCGGCGCATGCTATGATAAAAGTCAAGTTGAAGATATGGCAATTTTCATTTTACGGTTAAAAGCCGACAAGGGCTATTATGCCTGCATGGCGGACAATGCGCTGAAAGCCTCCGGGCATTACACCTTTGAAAATGCAAAAGAGTATGTCTACTGAAAATAAAGTGGTGGAAGAGGCTGGTTATTTGAGTGATGATATATAGAAGACATAGGAAATAGGCAGGTCTAATCAATTATTAAATCATGTATTCTCATTTTTTTAAGAGGGTGATTGATTTCATTCTCGTGTTATGCGTATTGGCTTTGATTTGGCCGATACTGCTACTTATTACTATTTGGCTCCATTTCGCCAACAAAGGTGCCGGAGCATTCTTTACTCAGGAACGGCCGGGCAAAAATGGGAAAAGATTCAAGGTGATCAAGTTTAAGACTATGACGGATGAACGGGATGCTGCCGGTAATCTGTTGCCTGATGCACAACGGCTGACGAAAGTAGGGAGGTTTGTCCGTTCAACTTCCATTGATGAGTTACCCCAGTTGATTAATGTCTTGAGAGGGGATATGTCGCTGATAGGTCCACGTCCTTTGCTCCCTCAATATCTTCCTCTGTATAATAAAGAACAAGCACGTAGGCATGAAGTCCGTCCGGGTATTACGGGCTGGGCACAGGTAAATGGACGGAATGCTATATCATGGACTAAGAAATTTGAATTGGATGTGTGGTATGTTGATCATTGTTCTTTTTTACTCGATTTGAAAATTATTTTTTTGACAATAAAAAAAGTTTTTATAAGAGAAGGCATCAGTTCTGAGACTTCGGCAACAATGGAATATTTTACCGGTAACAATTAAATCAATGAAAAATATTTTAATCACTTCTGCAGGAAAGCGGGTTGTGCTTGTAGAGCTATTTAAAAAAGCTTTAAAGGATTGTAATATTGATGCTATGGTATGTACCACAGATATGAATCCGGTTTTAGCGCCAGCTGGAATTATATCTGATAAATGCTTTAAAGTTCCTAAGGTAACAGCATCAGGCTATATTGATACTTTATTATCAATTTGTATTGATAATCATATTGGGATGGTGATACCAACTATTGATACAGAGTTACTCATCTTATCTGAAAATAAGGATAAATTTAGTGATAGACATATCTCTATTATAGTTTCCGATACATCTTTTATTCAGTTTTGCAGAGATAAACGTAATACCGGGGACTTCCTGCGAAAATTAGGCATTCGTGTTCCTAAACCAATTGATAAGTTTCATCCGATTTTTCCTTTATTCGCAAAGCCTTATGACGGTTCGTTGTCCAAAGACTTGTTTGTAGTGAAGAGCCCTGATGAACTAACTCCGGAGATAATGCACCATCCCAAATTGATATTCATGGAATATATTGATAAGACCGAATATAAAGAATTCACAGTGGATATGTATTATGGCAAAGATCACTATGTCAAGTCTATTGTTCCTCGAGAGAGAATTGAAATACGGGCAGGTGAAATTAATAAAGGATATACAAGAAAGAACTATTTGGTCACCTATTTAAAGGAGAGAATGAATTACTTACCCGGAGTTGTCGGTTGTATTTGTATTCAACTATTTTATAGAGAACATGATAATGATGTAGTAGGTATCGAAATTAATCCTCGGTTTGGCGGTGGATATCCATTGTCATATTATGCAAAAGCTGATTATCCTCGATATTTGATTCAAGAATATTTTTTGAATAAAGAAATTCGATATTCTGATAAATGGTTAGATAATACTTTGATGTTACGCTATGACTCAGAGATAATTGTTTATGAGAAAGAAAATAGTCATATTTGATTTGGATGATACTCTTTATAAGGAGATTGATTTTGTAAAATCGGCCTATATGGAGATTGCATTGTGGATTGGAAATGTATATGGGAAAAAAGGTGTGTACGAGTATATGCTATATTGTTATGAGCAGAAACTAAATGTATTTCTATGTGTAAATAGTGAATATGAACTGGATATTCCATTGGTAACATATTTAAAGAAATACAGAGAGCATTTTCCAACAATATTTTTGTCTAACGATGCAGAGTACACTTTGAAGAGGATGCGTGAAGCCAATATTCCTTTAGGTATTATAACAGATGGTAGGAGTGTTACTCAATCTAATAAAATAAAAGCATTGAGACTTGATAGATATATGTCTTGGGAAAACTGTATCATATCAGAGGCTTTTGGTTACTCGAAACCTTCCACAGAGGCTTTTGGGTATTTCCAAAATAAATACGGAGATGCGGATTATTATTATATAGGCGATAATGTCTTAAAAGATTTTATAGCTCCCAACCAACTGGGGTGGACTACAATATGCTTGTTGGACGACGGGCGGAATATTCATAAACAGGTATCAGTTTCTGATAAGATGAAGCCTCAGTATGAGATTATTAATTTTCATGGTCTGGAAAACTTCATTTTGTAGAGCTCTCTTGATAACCGTCCGATGAGTGAAATACAGTTTCTTTATAACTATCTATAGTTTTATAAATCATATATATTTTTATGGACAAACGAATTTATCTTTGCCTTGCTCACATGAGTGGCAAGGAGCAGGACTTCATACGCGAAGCCTTCGATACAAACTGGGTAGTTCCACTCGGTCCGAATGTAAATGGCTTTGAACAGGATTTGGAGACTTTTGTGGGCGAGCATAAGCATGTGGTGGCTTTGTCTGCCGGTACGGCTGCCGTACATTTGGCACTTTTGGCATGCGGTGTAGGTGCTGGTGACGAGGTGCTGGTACAGAGTTTTACGTTTTGTGCCTCGTCGCATCCGGTTACTTACTTGGGGGCGACACCGGTGTTTGTGGACAGTGAGGCAGAGACGTGGAACATGGACCCTGTCCTGCTGGAAAAGGCAATAGCGAACCGTATCGCCAAAACAGGCAGGAAGCCGAAGGCTATTGTGCCGGTTTATCTGTATGGCATGCCGGCGAAGATTGAGGAAATAATGCAGGTGGCTGCGAAGTATGACATTCCGGTGATAGAGGATGCGGCGGAAGGTTTTGGCAGCCGTTATAAGGGAGGTGTATGCGGTACTTTTGGCAGGTATGGCGTATTGTCTTTCAACGGCAACAAGATGATTACCACTTCGGGCGGGGGCGCATTGATATGTCCGGATGCAGAGTCCAAGAAAGAAATCATGTTCTATGCCACGCAGGCACGTGAGGCATATCCTTATTATCAGCACGAACGTGTCGGTTATAATTATCGCATGAGTAATATCTGTGCCGGTATCGGTCGTGGTCAGATGACTGTTGCTGATGCCCATATAAAGCATCATAAGATGATTTGCTCGCTTTATCGTGATTTGCTGAAGGATGTGCCGGGGATTACGTTGCATATAAATCCTTCCGCCGATTACGACAGTAACTATTGGCTGAATACGGTGTTGCTGGACGAATGTCTGCATGTGGCAGGGGAGGAGCATGCTTATGAGGAGAAGGTGCAGGGCGCTGTAGGTGGCGCTGCGGGTGTGACGCATGAGGTTTCTTCCGCACATACGGACTGTGAACCTAACCGCAATGTGGAAGCCATGCGGTTATGGCTCGACAGGGCAGGTATCGAAAGCCGTCCGCTTTGGAAACCTATGCACAAGCAACCGGTGTATAAGGATAATCCTGCGTATACGAACGGTGTGAGTGAACGGCTGTTCAAGCAGGGTTTATGTCTGCCGAGTGGTCCGATGGTGACTGAGGATGATGCGCGGTATATTGTGGCGAAGATAAAAGAGGGGCTGGTTGTCTGAATATAATTAATGTATTATAGGGAATAGCCGAAATCGTTCTTTAGGCGGAATGGTTTCGGCTATTTTTATGTGTTTGCAGGATGAACTTCACTGCAACCCAACGGTTCTTTTCTTTATGATGCACGAAATGCAATCCGTTACGTTCTGCTTCAGTTCGTATTACAGGGATGTCGTCTACATAAAAACCGCTCATGTATAGTTCCGACCCCGGATGCATGCGGCTTACATATTACTTCATGTCATTCAGCAGGATATTGCGGTTGATATTGGCAATGATTACATCGACTTCAATGCGGAAGCATCTCCCTGAAAAACGGAAATGCGGTCTACACCGTTTAATTCTATATTCTCAAGCGAATTGCGCACGCACCATTCATCTATGTCGATAGCCGTACAGGGGGTGGCACCGCGCATACGTGCCAATATGGCGAGATTGGAATTTCTTGTGTCTTCATTCCTACATAAGAGAATATCAATATCCCGTCAGCCGGAATATTAAGAGAGAATTTTCCGTCAATATCAGTAATGGTACCATTGCTGTTATTGCCTTTCTGTACTACAGAAGCGCCGATGACCGCTTCTCCTGTTTTGTCTTTCACAATACCTTTGATTGTTAAATTCTGCGCAGATATGCCGATGGGCATTGCCATGGTAAATAGCAATAGTAATGTTGCTGTTATTATGCGCATGCTTGTTACTTTAGATACTCGCTGCATATAATTAAAATGTATGATAATCTCTGTTTGACTTTGCTTTTAGGTTGACCATCCTCTTCAGGGAGCAACTGCTCCTGAAACTGTAGATGTCCGAACCGCCACAAAAACTATACTCACGAAATATAGACCGACAACAATAATCTTCTTTCCACAAAATCTCTCTTAAAACTAACCTATATACATAACTTTTATATTATTACTTTGCAAATATGATTATATTAATCAAGACTCAAAAAAAGGAATAAAAATATTTCTTCCACTAAAGATAATTTTGGAACATTTTACTCATTCCTTTACACTCTGCTAAAGGATAAACTTTAGAAATTGCTGGCAGATTTCGTAGCTTTTACAATTAAAAGTTGAACCTGCTGTTAAGGCAAGCAAGTGGTTTCGATAAATAAAGTGCATATCTATAATAACGTAACTTCGGTATAAAATTAAAACAGTAAATTGCCAGTCAATTTACACACATTAATAGCGGGGTTCTTTCCAAAGAAACAATATGTAACGAGACTGTGTTAAAGAGGTTACAATGAAGTTATTAAAAGAACTATATTTTGAATACTCAATCTGTATAAGATTCTTCAATTTATCATTGACAGTTTCAATCAAAACTTTTTTATAAGCAGAATCTTATCAACTGGCTGTTTTCATCATAAGCCCTTTGAATATCTTATGAATCAATATCTGACGTTTATGGTAGATCATAAGAGACAAAAGTTTATGATAGTATAGAACTCAATGAAGCACTTTTGAAAAAAATGCAGATTTTGGAATAAATTATTGAAGATAAGTCATAGATTTAGGCCTTAAAATACGATAGATAATGATTAGGCAAAATAGCAACCGCTTCAGATTACCGCTTTTGCACTATTTCAAACAACTCTCCTATAAATATAAAACAAAAATCTAATTATAACAAATTCCTTATAAAGCAATTTTACTCCAAAATCGGTAGAAGATGTTCTGGAATAATTATATCTTGCTTATAAAAAAGTAGTTCTGTCCCATGTTTATTAACTCCAGCACTGTATGATAAAGCATAGGACAATGATTTTACATTTGCATACAAATTATGAATAAAAGAATGATTATCATAAGTAATAATCCAATTCAAATTATCTCGCTGTTGTACTGCTTGGGATAATGCGATATGATCTGCGTCTTTGAAGAAATTGACATATAGCTCTCGTCCTTTTACATAATATGGAGGGTCTAAATAGATCAGATTCTTGCGAGCAATATTCCGATAACGGCGTAATAAGTTTATTGCATCTTCATTATGTAATATGAATTTATCTTTATATTGAACAATAAGTTGAATGCGTTCAATCAATTGCTCTTTATTGTAACGCGCATCAATTTTGTAAGGCCCTGTTTGATTAAGTCCTCCGATTACACCTGCTTTTAAGACGCCGGAGCGATTAGTACGGTTCAGAAAAAAAGTAGAAAATCCTAATTCGAACAAATCTGCATTATGCTTATTTTGTTGAATTGTTTTTTGCGTATACCATTCTTCGATGGATAATGGCGTACTACGGATTTTATCAATGAATGAATCAGTCCGATGTAGTATGCTGTACCAAAATGCATATACAGATCGGTCATAATCGTTAATAACAATACGTTCCATGTATCCGTCTATCGCTAAAGCTAAAGCTATGGCGGCTCCCCCTGAAAAAGGCTCTATATAAGTACCTCCTTTTAGGTTGTTTTTGTCTATGATAGATTTAATAAAATCTACCAAACGGCGTTTACCTCCCGGATACCTTAATGGACTATAATTGTTATTCTTCATTCTTTATGGCAGTATACATCACGTCTAAAACCGGAGCTAAGACATTAACGCTTGTTTCAAGAGTTACTACACTTGGAGAAAAATACTGATTATGGACGAACATATTACACGCTGTCAAATCAATAAAATAAGTATTACTTTTTTTGAATTTCTCCAATACTTGGACTAATCGAGTATTATTATCAAGTAATTCCGGATGACGGATAATATACATAATCATATTTCCCAACTCTGGAATTTTGTTACTCTTGTCTGTTACCGTAAATCTAGTTAAACGTCTCAATTCCTCATCATTAATTTCTTCATCACTCAAAGCATAAGATGTTTTGATATATTGTTTAAGTTCATTATATTTCTTATCGTTATGGGTCATGACTTCCACCGCATCTTCCTTATTAATTTCACCGATACATTTTTTTACTCGTAAGAACTCATATACTAACATATCCACATAACATCGCAATGCAATACTAGCCATATCCATATGTCTTTTGTATGCTAATTCTTTCAGGCTATCAAAAAGAGCGTCTAATTTACTTACGCCTGTATCGCCCCAATTATAATCAGCAAAAAGGCCGGACTTTTTACGAGTACGTTTAGTTCTTGCAGACGTTTCCCCATCTCTAGATTCTTTTGTTTCGGATGATGTTTCTGATACATTTTTGTTTTGAGTTGTCAATGGCGTTTGCGAGGGTTCAATGTCTAAATCAAATCTATCTTTATTATAATTTTGAATAGTAGAAAAGTACTCCTTTTTATCACCCTCGTTATTAAATGTACGAGAAGTTAAATCTTGCGAAAGAATCTGATTAACAATAAATTTGAATCGCCGATTGAATTCTTCATCGGGTAATCGCTTTTGGATTTCGCCATTACTTCCAAAAGTGAGCCCAAGAAAATTTAGTCCACGCTCGTCATCATAGAAACGTTCAAAGTTTGTAATTGGAAAACCTTGTTCCTGTATTTGTTCTAATTCATAAGGTTCGGACTGAAACAACTTAATACTATATTGATGAATAGCATGACGACGAAGTGCCTTTCTTATTTCAGACGCCGGAACACTCAACTTATATGCAACCTGCTCGGCTGACAATTTTTCACTTTGCAATAAATTAGCTAAAAAAGCGTCTTGACTAACTTTATCCCATTTTTGTAATGGAATACCAGTGTGCTTGTTATAAATGAGTGTATCAGCATCCCTTCGAGTAGGTGCAATATTACATCTCATTTTGTCATCGATTGGATCATACTTTGACAATTCTTTCGCTCGTTGTGGAGAAAGAAACTTATATGGGTTCAATAGGATTTTACAAGCCGCAACTCGGCGATTTCCTTCTAATACAACATAAGAATCTCCCTCTTTGCAAACAATTGGTTCTTCGTTTAATAAATACCCATTTATTGCAATGGCTTTCGCCAATTCATATACTGCATGATTCTCAATGAGATATTTTACTATCTCTGTTTGATTCATCTCTTTCGCAGACTGATAGGAAAAGCGAGGATTCTTAACGTCTAACTTCAGATTGTCAATTGACAATAAGCGAGTACTCCAACTTGAATAATCTATTTTCATACGCAACTATATATGATCCAAACTAATTTAATGCAAAGATAGCTATATTATTCTAATAACTATCGGAAAACACAAAACAAGTAAAATGCAAAGGCGCAATTTTTATCGTAAGACAATATAACATCTATGACTTTCCGCTTCGCAAAGAACGGAGAGTTTTTTCTTTTCCGGATAATGGCTCCACCCTTATATTGCGAATAGCGTAAACACTATTCTTATCGTTTCAAATCTGCCTAATAATTCGTTTACCTCCATTTTTCGCAGTCTTCCCATCGTATCGCGTTGTCATTTCGTTGCAAGTGCAAAGATACTTACAAGGGTCTTGACGGACGTACAAGGTCGAGCCTTACGGTTTTGCGAAAAGTCTTCCCTGCAACCACGAGGTATTTGCTCTCAAAAAAACTTGTACGTCCTAACCTCTACACCGAAAGCCACTGAAACTCACTCCCTCTTCTCTCAAATCCGCATAAAACACGAAAAATAACAGTTATGAGACCAGCGAAGATCGTCAAAATTGCCATACGACAAGCATTTCCGAAAACATAATGAATAAATCCATAATCAGATTAAATCCTCTGATAAACGAAATGAAGGACTAAATGTTAAAACAGTTATCCCTTTCATCAAAGATAAGCCCCAATCCTGTTTTGCCAGCCGCATTTGTTCCTTTTTTTCATTAGAATTTTCTGTAGGCTTTGCCATGAAAATTCTAATGAAAAAGAATGCGGCGGCAAACGGATTGGAGCTGGCTGGAAGATTACAGGGATTAACTGCGACTGACATGACGCATGGCTATTAAACGAGGCTATCATTATAAGAATCAATATCTATGAAGAGCCGAGGAAGATTCAGAACAACAAAAAAGCAAAGAACAACCCTGAACTTTTCCGACAACAAGACAGGGATTTCAGCTCCCTCCAATCTGCATGAGTTGTGGCTGCGCTGTCTAATCTTTCTTTCCCCTTTTCCAGCTTGCCTATGCTTTCTGTTCCCGCTTTTCCTGCAACTGCCATGAAATCTGACACCCCGTTTCTTGGCAGTCGCGCAATTCGGTATAGCAGGCTGTAATGAGCAAATTTAAAAGCAGCAGATAAACAAGAGCGCCCGTTTGACATTCCCATGCAGACATGAGACAGCCATTACTACTTTCATTTTTTTCCAATGTAAGATACTCCCTCTTGCTTTCCAACAACTGATATTTTTCCTTTGAACTAATGGACTTCAAAGGGTGAGTCGACAAGACACCATCACGTACCACTTTGTCCGGAGCAACGTTCAGACTACCAGATGATGATATGCCGCACCGTTGCTGATGACACTGCCGTCCCTTGCACATGCCATTCCTCGCATAGCGGAGGAAGTCGATGAAGCCACGCCAAACATCTACATCCACGTTTACCATGACAATATCCGGGTAACCTATTTCCTTCAAATACGTTTCTATTTTCAGCCGTAAATCACACCTGCCTTTAAGAGTGGATGTGGAAAAAACGGACTTCTCCTGCTCGTATTCTTTCAGATAATCGACAAGCGTAATGTACGAGCGCTTTACTTTGTCCCACTGACGCACACCGTGGTTCTGCAATGCAAAAATGCCCCACCTTGATTTTGTCGGCTATCTACCTCGTATGGATATTCCGCTGACGGTCAAGCGGTGTCAGTTCGGGCATAAGGCATAAACCGAGTGTTTCTACTTTACGTACACCTTTTACATAAACGTTGAAATATAAACTCATGTTTCCGTTAGCCAGTTTACGCTGACGGACGGGCTCTTTTATTTTCTGGACTTTCTTCGGCCGCACTATGATTATTTTCTTTTTTACAAACTAACTTTCCCATACCTTATAGGTATATTTGAAATATGTAGCGAAATACAGTTAAAACAATGCTTTAATATGCTTATATAAACAATATCGGAAAAGATTATAACAAAATAATATACAGATTATTATACTTCCTATTATAATTATTTTTTCCAAACAAAAAAACTATACTTCGCAGATTTTTATAATCGATAAAATACAGTTATAAAGAAATAGAGGAAACTCCTTTGGAATCTCCATAGCAAACAGGATAATTTTCCTTAAAAATGATTTTATACCAGACACCTTTCCACCTTTTCCATATCTCGCATAATGGACTGGTCAAGAACCTTCGCATAATGCCTCGTCATATTAAGGTTGGCATGACCAAGAATCTTGGCCACATTTTCCATTGAGACATCATTGGCCAAGAAAACTACAGTTGCTGCGGTATGCCGGGCAACGTGCGTGGTCAGGCGCTTCTTGATGTGACAAATGTCAGCTATTTCCTTTAGATAGGCATTGGCTTTCTGATTGCTCAGTACAGGCAAAAGCAGATGCTGCTCGTTGGAAACAGCATAACTTTCGTACTTGTCAAGAATTTCCTTGGCGGCACTCAACAGAGGGATATTGCACATTTCCTTGGTCTTTTGTCTCGGTTTGCGAATCCAAAGTTTTCCTTGTGCGTCTTTCACCAGATGGTCGGCCGTAAGTTGGGATACATCCACAAAAGCCAAACCAGTGAAGCAACAAAAGACAAAAACGTCCCTTACCTGCTCCAAACGTGGTATGTCAAATTCCTTGTTCCGGATAGTATTCAGTTCTTCACAGGAAAGGAAGCCGACCTCAACCTCGTTCTCCTTGAAGTGCAATCCGTAAAAAGGATCTCTCTTTATCCATTCATTGCCTATTGCAATTCGAATCACTTTCCGGAAATTCTTGATATGTTTCAATGCGGAATTGTTCTGGCAGTTCTTCTCGGTTTTAAGGAAAAATTCAAAGTTGCGCACAAATTCCTGGTCTATTTCCTGAAGTGCAATATCCTCCTTGCCGTATTGGGAGCGCAAATACTGTCCCAGATATAAAAGAGATGTGTCGAATTTACGTATGGTCCCTTCCACGTATTCTTTACCGACCAGGGCACGGCATTTGTCATTGTGCTCCTTGAACACCTCCAGCAACATCTTTTGATCCTTTCCGTAATAACGTTTAAGTATTGCGGATGCCGATACGGGTTGCCGGGCCTCCAGTTCAAGGTCGCGCTGGATTTGTAGAATCTTCAGACGCACGGCATCAAGGAAACTGTTCAGTTCCTTGGCTTCCCGGTCTTTTCCTTTGGAGCAGCCCTTAGCCTGGCACCATTTGTCAACCGGGACACTCCGCTTAATTCTAATTTCCACAGACTGTTTGTTGACTGTTATTCTCACACAGATAGGAGCCTCACCGTTTCTGAGCAGTTTTGTCTTCTTGATAAAAAACAAAACATTCATTGTCTCTCGTTGAACCTTTGTCATAAACGCATCAATTTAGGTTTTGCAAAAATACATTCCAAACTCAAATGTCAAACTAAACAAGAAGCTGAAAAACAATGAAATAGGATGTGAAAAGTAGGCTTTTTCTTTTCTCAAAAAAAGTCCCACGGATAAGCCTGTGGTTATTTCTATATATTTCTATATTTTGTTAGGGCTCATAAAAGAAAAAACTCCAAAAATCATTGATTTTCAGAGTTTCTCTTTGAATTACCTTTTTACTTCGTACACCCTCAGGGGTTCGAACCCTGGACCCACTGATTAAGAGTCAGTTGCTCTACCAACTGAGCTAAGAGTGCATTCCTTATTTCTTGTTTGCGGGTGCAAAAGTAGTCCTTTTATTTTATTCGTGCAAACAAAACGGTGTATTTTTTGCGATGAAATGGGATTTTTTATTCAAACTCGTATAAATCAGAAGGAGTAGTACGCTTCAAAGCACACAACTGTACATCCTTTCCTACGATAATTCCTTTTTCCCTTAATTTCCATTCCACTGTTTTATATGCCAATTCAGGATGATTGTTGTCCTTGCTCAAATGACAAAGCCAAATATACTGTAAATGTTCCGTCATATTTTCCGAAAGAAATTCAGCAGTAGCAATATTACTCATGTGTCCGGTGCGGCTGGTAATCCGTTCTTTCAGGTATTGGGGGTAGGTACCCATGCGTAACATTTCCTCATCGTAGTTGGCTTCCAATATCAGATAATTGGCCTTTCTGATATATTCTGCGGCCGTAGGAGTAATTTCACCAAGGTCTGTAAGAAAAGCAAACACTTTTCCGCCTATCTCAATGCAATAGCCCACATTGTCCGTGCCATCATGAGGTACCTCGAAAGATTCGATATGAAAATCTTCCAACTGCATGGGTTGCTGCTTTTCCAGGTAACGGACAGACGAATATAACTTTTCTGTCATGCAATAGCTCCGGTTGATGCCCTCATGAATCCGGGCGGTTGTATAAATAGGAATATTCAGTTTTTCACCCAATCCGCCTACTGCTTTGATATGGTCCGCATGATCATGCGTAACAAATACCGCACGTATCATTTCCATGCTGATACCTGCTTCTTTCAGTCCTTTTTTTATCGTCCGTACTGCAATGCCGGCGTCGATGAGTATTCCATATTTTTCTGTGCCTATATAATAACAGTTGCCGCTGCTTCCACTGGCAAGGCTTATAAATTTTACTTTCATCCTAATCTCCTTAATTACAAAAAAGCCGTCGCTTTTAAAAAAAGTGACGGCAAATATACAAAAAGTATGCAATATATAAACCTTATGCCTTCTTCTTTTTGTCGATGAATTCGGTAGTTTTGGCAAAAACGAATAATGCTATTGCCGCAACCAATCCTATAACAGCGAAATAATACCAGATATAATGTGCATTGACACTAGCTGCTTCCCACGCTTCGCGGGTTTCAAACAAGACTGGATCAGGACAATATTTTGTCAGAAGCACCCCCGCAATACCGAATCCGAAAATAGAAGAGAGGAATGAATGAAGATGACTGAAACCGAGGTACATACCTTCTTCGCCCTTGGGGGCCTGCAAAGAGAAGTATTCCAGATAACGCGGTGAGATAAAACATTCTGCCAAAGCTTGCACAACAATACCAAACACCATCATCAAAGTAATATTGCTCATGCCGGAAATAATATCGTTGCCCAGCAAATTACCGCATGCCATCAGCAATGCCGATACCGGAATAAGAAACATGCCTATATTCATAGAAGTAATAGCTGTGCGCTTTGCCATCCACCGGGTGATAAAACTTACGCAGCAAACCACTACAAACGGGTTTACATTGGCTATCCACCCCGGTTTGGCTGTTTCACCCGCCATACGGATGACATATTTGGGCATAGTTGCATAGAGCTGTTGCTGCACCATCCAAAAGCCGGTTACGATGAGGATAAGAATCAACAAACGCCAATTAGTGATAATACGCAGAAAACCTTGCCCAATTTCACGCATGCTTTTCCCTTCACCTGCTGTATGTGCCGATTTATACAATAAGATGACAGCCAATAATGCCAGCACCGTCATGGCAGCCGAGAAGTAATTGATATAAATATAAGCTTGCTCACCGATAACATTCCGTAGAGGGTCGACCACCGTTTTTCCGGTAAAAGCTCCTATATTCACCATCATATAGAAGATGGAATAGCCGCGAGCACGGGTAGCCTCTGTTGTTTCCTTAGCCACCGATCCCGATATGATAGACTTGATGAACGAACCTCCTACCATGATAACAAACAATACGGGGACAATCATCCAGCGGTCATTACTATCCGGCAATCCTGAAAAACGGGTTGTCTCGCCATACTCCACCAGACCGGCTGTTTCCAGTAGGGTGGGAAGCAATCCCAAGCCCAAATACCCGATGGAAAGCAGTGAGAAAGCAATAATCATCGACTTTCGGAAACCTATCTTATCGGCATATGCGCCCGTAAAGATAGGCAACAAATAGAGCCCTCCCGAAAACAGACCGGAAATCATGCTTGACTCAAAATCATTGAAACCTAAAATATTGGAAAGATAAATGGTAAGAACAATAAATACAGCATAATATGCCATGCGTTCGAACAGTTCTACTGTACTGCTTACCCAAAAAGCTCTGCTGAAGCCTTTGGAAGCGGGTTGGGGTGATGTCATCATCCTTTTGTACGATTAAAATTTATGTATTAAATGAAAAAATAAATGCAAAAATAGGAAATTAATATCGTGTTTGCAAGATATTAATTTTCTGCAAACACAATATTAATAAGTTGCAGACAAGATATTAACTTCCCATTTATCACTATTTATCTTTTCATTTATATAGAATACTCCGTATCTTTGGACGCTTTTATAAAACGACCATTCATGAAAGATAAAATCGAATTTATAGCTTTTGACGCTGATGACACACTGTGGGAAAGCGAACTTTATATTCAGGAGTTCGAGCACAAATTCTGTAACCTTTTAAGGCAATATCTGCCTGCTTCATCCATATCACAAAGGTTTTTTGAAACAGAAATGAAGAATCTGCATATGTATGGCTATGGGCTGAAGAGCATAATGCTCAGTATGACTGAAACCATCTGCAAAGTGACAGACGGAAACGGGAATATGCATCTTATAGAAGAAGTAATAGGATGGGGACAAGAGCTTCTGCAGAAACCGGTTACACTACTGGAAGGCGTGAAGGAGACCATATCGTCACTTCATGGGAAATATAAATTGGTGTTGGCCACTAAGTGGGACTTGTTCGACCAGAAAAGAAAAATAGAAGCTTCCGGACTGCGAGAATATTTCCATCATATCGAAATTATGAGTGACAAGAAAATCGATGATTACCAGAGGCTGATTGATACATTGGGCTGTCCGCCTGAAAAACTCCTGATGATAGGTAATTCTGTAAAATCAGACATACTTCCGGTATTGGAACTTGGGGGATACGCTGCCCATGTACCATACCACGTGACTTGGGCATACGAGCAACATGAAGGGGAAATACGACATCCCAATTTTATACGATTGGATAGTATCAAAGGAATATTAGATAAGCTATAAGTTATGGGTGAAACTGCATAACTTATAGCTTACTATTGCTTTTTAGAATTGGAAGAAATTCTTAGCGTTATAATAGCTGATATCTTCAATCATCTGGTTTACGCGTTCCATCTCGGAAATAGGAATTTCACCATTTTCTACATCACGGCCTACAAGATTACACAATGTACGGCGGAAATATTCATGGCGCGGATAGGAGAGGAAGGAACGGGAATCGGTCAGCATACCAACAAATCGGCTCAATAAGCCCAGTACAGAAAGGGCATTCATCTGCTTTTCCATACCATCCTTCTGGTCAAGGAACCACCAACCGGAACCGAATTGAATCTTACCGGCAACCGTACCATCCTGGAAGTTACCCAGCATAGTAGCAATGACTTCGTTGGCGCATGGATTCAAATTATAAAGAATAGTCTTGGTCAGCTTACCATTGGAGTTTAAGCGGTCGAGAAATTTAGCCATAGCTTTTGCTGTAGTAAATTCGCCAATGGAATCAAAACCGGTATCAGGACCTAACAGTTTGAACATCTTACTATTGTTGTTGCGAATAGCACCATAATGGAACTGTTGTGTCCAACCTTTCTCCCAATCCATTTCGCCGAACACAACCAGCATGGCCGACTTGAATTTCAGAATTTCCTCCTTCGTCAATCCAGTACCGCCATATACCTTGTTAAAGATAGCCTTAACTTCCGCTCCTGTATAATCCTCGGCATAGAATTCTTCAATTCCGTGGTCAGACAGTTTACATCCTTGTTCCGCGAAAAAATCGTGACGCTTACGCAAGGCAGCAACCATATCGTCAAAGCAGGAAATAGCCACATCGCTCACTTCGGCCAACTTTTCTACATATGCGCGAAAATCGGCAGGAACTTCCACCGCCATTGCCTTATCCGGACGCCAAGTAGGCAACATCTTGATTTCAAAGCCGCTCTCACGTGTCTTGATATGGTATTCCAAGGAATCAATAGGATCATCTGTAGTACAAACCACTTCCACATGATAACGGCGCATCATGCCACGGGCGGAATATTCAGGCTGTTTCAGCTTCTCATTACATTCATCATAAATTTCACGGGCCGTATGAGGATTGAGAATTTTATCGATTCCAAAAGCGGTCTTCAATTCAAGGTGGGTCCAGTGATACAACGGATTACGGAAAGTATAAGGTACCGTTTCGGCCCACTTCTCAAACTTTTCCCAATCTGTAGTATCCTTACCGGTACAGAAACGTTCGTCCACACCATTGGTACGCATGGCACGCCACTTGTAGTGGTCACCTCCCAACCAAATCTCAGTCAGTGACTTAAATTGATAGTCTTCCGCCACCATTTGAGGAATCAAGTGACAATGATAGTCGATAATCGGCATTTTAGCCGCATGCTCGTGGTACAACTTCTGTGATGTTTCCGTTTGCAACAGAAAATTTCCGTCCATAAAGTTTTTCATCTTCTTGTGTTTTAAGTATCTAAAAATATTACTTTCTATTTATTACACCTATATAGTATTGATTGTAAAGCTAATAGGTCGTATAATTGTTTTTAGTTTTATTAACCGTTATCGAACACAAAAGTAGAAATTTTACTTGGAGAAACAAAATAATTCGTATCTTTGCGGCGAATATTTATAATATTTAAGCTTCAGACGTCTCACCTTTACTGCCTTAGGCAGCATACCTCAAGATGGAAAACAAGAACTATACCATTAAAGACATAGCACGCATGTCCGGCGTCTCTGCCGGCACTGTAGACCGCGTACTGCACAACCGCGGAGACGTATCCGTTTCCAGTAGGGAAAAAGTCCAGAAAGTACTCGACGAGATAGATTATCATCCCAATATGTTTGCCATCGGGCTGGCGGCTAAAAAGCACTATCATATTGTCTGCATTATACCTTATTATATAGAACATGATTATTGGTATGCTGTAGCAGCGGGAATTGACCGTGCCGCACAAGAATTACGGCCGTTCAATGTTGGAGTTAGCTATCTGTACTATCGGCATGCGGACAAATCCTCCTATAAAGAAGCATGTGCTGTGCTCCGGGAGGAAAATGCCGACGCCGTACTTGTTGCCCCGAATTTCCGAGAGGAGACCATAAAACTCACTGCTTATTTGGAGGAAGCGGATATTCCCTATGCATTCATAGACTTCAATATTGAACAGACGCATGCCTTGTGTTATATCGGACAAGATTCCAAAACCAGCGGATACATCGCTGCCAAGATTCTGATGCGTAGCTATGAAAAAGGGCAGGAGCTTGTGTTATTCCTGAACAATCAGAAAAACAATCCGGCAGAAATCCAGATGCAACGCCGCCTCGAGGGGTTCATGCAATACCTTTCCGAGGAACATAAGGATTTGATTATCCATGACATTGTGTTGCACAAGGAAGATACTGACGGCAACAGACGGATGTTGGATGCTTTTTTTAAAGAACATCCCCAAGCCGTACTGGGAGCTGTTTTTAATTCCCGTGTTTATCAGGTGGCAAATTATCTGCACGAAAAGGGGCAGAAGCTGGCAGGACTTGTGGGATATGACCTTTTACACAAAAATACAGAGTTCCTGAAAACCGGTGAAGTAACCTTTCTCATCGGTCAACGCCCAGGCCTGCAAGGCTATTGTGGCGTGAAGACTTTATGCAACCACGTGGTATTTAAAAGACCGGTCACTGCAGTGAAATACATGCCCATCGACATATTGATGAAGGAAAACATAGACTTTTACTTTGAGTTTGAATAATCAAAAAATTACATATCAACCATTTAAATCATTTTTTAAATGAAAGCATTAAACAAAGAAACTGCTCCCAAAGCACAACGCCCGGAACGCATTATCCAGTTTGGCGAAGGTAATTTCCTTCGCGCATTTGTGGATTGGATTATTTATAACATGAATCAAAAGACCGATTTTAACAGCAATGTGGTAGTAGTCCAACCCATCGATAAAGGTATGGTTGACATGCTGAATGCCCAGGATGACCTTTATCATGTAAATCTGCAAGGTCTGGATAAAGGAGAAACCATCAACAGTCTGACTATGATAGATGTAATCAGCCGTGCCTTAAACCCCTATACTCAAAACGATGAGTTCATGAAATTGGCCGAACAACCGGAAATGCGTTTTGTCATTTCCAACACGACGGAAGCAGGTATAGCCTTTGACCCTGCTTGTAAGCTGACAGATACACCGGCGTCTTCTTATCCGGGCAAACTGACACAGCTGTTGTATCACCGCTTCAAGACATTCAACGGCGACAAGAGCAAAGGACTGATTATCTTCCCTTGCGAACTCATCTTCCTGAATGGCCACAAGTTGAAGGAGACAATCTATCAATACATTGAATTATGGCAATTGGGTGATGAGTTCAGAGCTTGGTTTGAGGAAGCCTGCGGTGTGTATGCAACACTGGTGGACCGTATCGTTCCAGGATTCCCCCGCAAAGACATTGCCGCTATAAAAGAAAAGATACAGTACGATGACAATCTGGTAGTGCAGGCTGAAATTTTCCATTTATGGGTCATCGAGGCTCCGCAAGAAGTCGCCGAAGAATTCCCTGCCGACAAAGCCGGACTGAATGTATTGTTTGTTCCTTCTGAAGAACCTTACCACGAAAGAAAAGTAACCTTGCTGAATGGACCTCATACCGTATTGTCTCCAGTAGCCTATCTGTCGGAGGTAAATATTGTACGCGATGCCTGCCAGCATCCTATAATCGGACAATACATCCATAAAGTGATGTTTGACGAGCTGATGGAAACGTTGAACCTGCCGAAAAACGAATTGAAAAAGTTTGCAGAAGATGTATTGGAGCGCTTCAACAATCCGTTTGTTGACCATGCCGTAACCAGTATTATGCTGAACTCTTTCCCTAAATACCAAACCCGTGACCTTCCTGGCCTGAAAACCTACTTGAAACGTAAAGGAGAACTGCCGAAAGGTCTGGTATTGGGACTGGCTGCCATCATCACGTACTACAAAGGAGGTACCCGCGCAGACGGCACAGAAATCATCCCGAATGATGCTCCCGAAATCATGCAGTTATTGAAAGACCTTTGGGCAACGGGGGATACCCGCAAAGTGGCAGAAGGCGTATTGGCAGCCAAAGACCTTATCTGGGGGGAACACGGAGACTTGAATACCGTTCCAGGATTGACAGACATGATTACCTGCTTCTTAAAATCCATCCAAGAAAAAGGCATGCAGGAAACAGTAAAAGGTATTCTTTAATTCCTATGATTTTAAACAAGCAGACCGTACAAAAGGAGTTTTTATACGGTCTGCTTTATTTATACCACATTTGATGGGAAATAATTAAGTCACAGTTTTCTTTTTTGTCTAAAGGCTTTCCTGCTCTGCTGCCCGCAATATAAAAGTAGTGGCACCAATAGTTACAATGGCTCCATCCTCAATGCGAATACGGTCTTTGTCACCCAAAATTTCATTATTAAGGAAAGTTCCCGTCAGGCTGGGAGCATCGCGTAAGGTATAAATCAACACTCCCTGCTTATTACGCTTTACATTAATGATACAGTGACGCCGGTCCATACTCATATCCGAAGTCTCAATCGGCACATCGATAACATTCCCCACGCAACGCCGGCCTATGATATTGTCACCTTCTTGCAATGGAAGTACCTGCTTAAAACCAAACACGTTCTCAATGACCGTGATGCTGCCAAAAGCCTCTTTAAACTCCGCTTCATCCGGACGTTCTTCCTTTTGAGGGGCTTTCATCTTTGATTTACCTAAACGGATACTGAACTGCTTCTTACACTGGTCACATACAAAGACCAGTGATTGGCCTTCGGTATACTTGGTTTCATCGAATGTTAAGTAATTCTCACATTTGGGACAACGGATACGCTTCATGATAGTTAAAAATTAAAGAATTAAAAAATAAAGCAAGGGTAGATTACTTTCTACTTCTTTAATACCCAAGCGTTCTTATACGTTTCATTCTGGCGAACTCTGTTCAATGCCTGATATGCTTCTGTTTCTGTGCCACAAGACTCAATACTGACACGCATTTTACCATCTCCAACAATTGCTTTTGCATGAGGATAACCTTTTTCAATCAGTTGCCTTGCCATTGCTTCGGCATCCTTCTCAGTACCTACACTGGCAATGATGACGTGGTATTTCTTTGCAGAGACAAGTGACGGAGCGACAGTCCCTGTTGTTGTCTTCTGAACTTCACTCTTTTTTGTTGTAGATACTGAAGAGGACACTTCTGCCACCTGCTGCTTAGGCTGAGAAACAACCGGAGCATTCTGCGCGTTAGCTTGGCCCACCTTAACCTCTCTTACGGCAACCGGAACCACCTTTTTCTTTGCCTTCTGCCCCGTGTTTTTTTGAGCCGACGCTTTCGGAGTGTCGGCCTTCCGGCTAACAACAATCGGATTAATGGCAAGGGATTCCTTTTCTATCATCTCAAAAAGTTCATTCGGAAGTAATTGCGCATAATTTCCTTCAACCACTTCCGTATTCTCTATCGGTGTAGACAAAAAGAAAAACAAGGCAACCACTGCAATCATGGCAACCGCATTCGACAAATAGGAACGGTTGAATTTAATCTCAAACCTTCGCTTTTTGTCTTCCGGCACAACTGGAACAGAATAACGGATGGTCTTTTCCATGTACGGTTTCTTCAGTTCCGCCAGTTCCTGCATTTCAAAACTATCCAACCCATATAAGTAAGGAGTGGTTATCTTGTGGTCATAGGGAACAAAGTCATAAATACCATGAATGGAGTAACGCAATTCGCCAATGTTGGGCAAATCCACCTTACCTTCTTCATGGAGAGCAGTGAATATATGCGCCACTTCTTTTTCTACAATCCGCGTAGCATCAGAAAAATCAGTATCATAGACAGCCATATAGGATTGTACAAGTAAGCCGTCATTCATCTTCAGTTGAGGATTGAAACCGATAATACGGGTAGGGGGCAGAAAAACATTCTCTTCCGCTACTCTCATTGCCGGAGTATAATGAGCTACAAATCCTCCCAAACCGGGAACAATGACACAATCGTTCTCCAATAACAATACTTCTATGTGCTGTGCTAATTCAATCATGCTACAAAAGTAGCGGAAATATCGGATATACGCTAGTTTCAGAGCATTTTTCTTATCAACAAATTATGAACATTGCACATTGAAAATGTATTTGAAAAAGGTTTTTTGGCAAGAGAAGGAATTTTTACCGGAAAAATTTCTACTTTTGTACCGTTTAACTATACTCGTGAAGAATAGAAAGACAATTGCCCTCGCAAGAGTATACAAACCTAAACACTTAACAAAAGACTATTATGCGTATTATTTTCTGTCTGATGGTTTTCTTGTTCATAGGAAAGAACACGATGCTGGCACAGCAGCTGTCCTCATTCGTAGAATATGGAGCAGCCCTGCATACCGGTGACAATACTCCTCTTTGGCAGGTCAGCAACCAGCAAGGACTCACTTCGCTCGACAACAATACTTACATACGTGGAGGAATATCCTACAAACACCAACTTGGAAAATGGAAGTTTGAAGAAGCACTGGATTTGGTTGCAGCAGCCGGATTCAGCACGACCTCCTTCATTGTACAGCAGGCTTACGTAGACATCCGTTACAAGTGGTTTGGATTCTTTGCCGGAAGCCGGGAACAGAATTCTCCATTGCTGAATCAAGAGCTGAGCAGTGGCGGCATGACCTGGTCGGGTAATGCGCGTCCCATCCCACAAGTACAGATAGGCATACCCGAGTATGTACAGTTGCTACCCCGTTTAGGCCTGAAAGGAGAAATCTCGTACGGATGGTTTACAGATAACAAATACCAGCGGGAGCAAGTCGGAGAAAAATACTGGTACACCAAGAGTATCAAATACCATCATAAAGAAGGGTTCCTGCGTATCGGTATACCCAAAGGAAAATGGCAACTGGAACTCGGAATGACCCTCGACACCCAATTCGGAGGATACAAGATTGGAGGTTCCGAATCGGGAGACTTGGGCAACGGATGGAAGGATTACGTACGCGTATTCTTCCCCGGCCACGGGCGTGAGGACGGACCGGTAGGTGAACATCTGGCTTTCCAAGGCAATTTTCTGGGTAGCGAATATATCAAAATGACTTATCGTCCTAAGGAAGATTTCTCCATCAGCGCCTATCTGGACAATCATTTTGATGACTTCTCCGCCATGGCCAAACTCAACGGTTGGGATGGCTTATGGGGTGTGGAATATAAATCCAACCATAGACAAGCCATCAACGGAATCGTTATCGAATATCTCCAGACTACCAATATGAGCGGTCCACTGCACGGTTTGCAAAATTCTGTAGTAGGTAAGACCGGAGGAGCCGACAACTACTACAACAACGGTTACTACCCAGGATGGGCACATTGGGGTATGGCGATAGCCAATCCGTTGATAGCATCGCCTATCTATAATAAGGATGGCGATATGAGTTTCAAGTACAATCGCGTTAAGGCCCTGCATCTGGGATGGAGCGGCGACATCAGCAGTGAGTGGAGATATGTGGCAAAATTGTCCCACAACAGAACTTGGGGAACTCCTCATCGTCCAATACCCGATATATTAGAAAATTTTTCTACTTTTGCATCGTTTTACTATATTCCCCGTAAATGGAAGGGCTGGTGCTTCAACGCGTCCCTTGCATTGGATATGGGAGAGATATATGGAGACAATTTTGGATTCCAACTGAAAGTACATAAAACATTTTAAGAAAATGAACTACATACAAACAGAGATTGACGGCGTATGGCTGATTGAGCCGAAAGTATTCCATGATGCCCGCGGATACTTTATGGAAGCATTTAAGGAAGAAGAGTTCCGTGCACATGTCGGAAACGTTCACTTCATCCAGGACAATGAGTCCAAATCCTCTTTCGGTGTATTACGTGGTCTTCATTACCAGAAGGGTGATTGCAGCCAAGCCAAACTGGTACGTGTCATTAAGGGAAAAGTGCTGGACGTGGCTGTCGACTTAAGAAAATCTTCTCCCACTTTCGGAAAGTATGTCAGTGTGGAGCTAAGTGAGGAGAACAAAAGACAATTCTTCATTCCGCGTGGTTTTGCCCATGGTTTTCTGGTGCTGAGCGATGAAGCTGTCTTTACATACAAGGTAGACAACGTATACGCACCACAATCCGAGGCATCCATCCGTTTTGACGACGAAGCCATCGGTATTGAATGGCCCGTTGCTACGGAACAGCTTCTATTATCAGATAAAGACGGACATGCCGTATCGTTCAAGGATGCGGTCTATTATGAATAAAATATGAAAATAGCCATTGTCGGTACAGGATACGTCGGTTTGGTAACCGGAACCTGCTTTGCGGAAATCGGTGTCAACGTTATTTGCGTAGACACGAACAGTGAAAAGATAGAGTCACTGAAAAAGGGTGTTATTCCTATCTATGAAAATGGACTGGAAGAAATGGTTAGCCGGAATGTGAAAGCAGGACGCCTGCAATTCACCACGTCTCTGGAGAGTTGTCTGAATGAGGTGGAAGTGGTATTCAGTGCCGTAGGTACACCACCTGATGAGGATGGAAGTGCCGACTTGAGCTATGTGCTGGAAGTTGCCCGCACCATTGGACGCAATATGCAGAAATATGTGTTGGTGGTAACCAAAAGTACCGTTCCCGTAGGTACTGCCAGAAAAGTGCGGGCTACCATTCAAGAAGAACTTGATAAGAGAGGGATGAACATTGACTTCGATGTCGCTTCGAATCCCGAGTTTCTGAAAGAAGGTAATGCTATCAACGATTTTATGAGTCCCGACCGTGTAGTGGTGGGAGTAGAGTCCGAACGAGCCAAGAAGATAATGAGCAAGCTCTACAAACCATTCCTGCTGAACAACTTCCGTGTCATCTTTATGGACATCCCTTCTGCAGAAATGACAAAGTATGCAGCTAACTCCATGCTTGCCACCCGCATCAGCTTCATGAACGACATTGCCAATTTGTGCGAATTGGTGGGAGCGGATGTAAACATGGTGCGCAGTGGTATCGGTTCGGATACCCGTATCGGACGCAAGTTCCTCTATCCGGGGATAGGTTACGGCGGTTCATGCTTCCCTAAGGATGTAAAGGCACTGATTAAAACGGCTGAACTGAGCGGCTACAAGATGCGTGTACTCCATGCAGTAGAGGAGGTGAACGAGAAACAGAAGAGTATCTTATTCGAAAAGTTGCAGAAGCATTTCAATAATGATTTGGAGGGAAAGACCATTGCCATTTGGGGGCTGGCCTTTAAACCCGAAACAGATGACATGCGTGAAGCCCCGGCTCTGGTATTGATTGACGAGTTGCTGAAGGCCGGTTGTAAAGTACGTGCCTACGACCCGGCTGCCATGAACGAATGCCGACGCCGCATAGGAGAAAGTATTTATTATGCGACAGATATGTATGATGCTGCGCTGGATGCAGATGCACTGATGCTGGTGACCGAATGGAAAGAATTCCGCCTGCCTTCATGGGCAGTCATCAAGAAAACTATGGAACAGCCGTTGGTATTGGACGGACGTAACATTTACGACAAGAAAGATATGGAAGAACAAGGTTTCACATATCATTGCATCGGAAAATAAAGTTGCAGAAAAAAGAAAAGAAATAAATAGGGACGTTATGACAATAAAAAGAAGTGCGATTCTCATTGTACTTGTTGTCTCATTGGCATCATGCAGCAACAGACAAAACGGGGAGGTTTCCGTCAAGGAAGACCTTACTGCAAAACAACTGTTGCAAGGCATCTGGGTGAACGATGAAACAGAAATGCCGTTGATGCGCATCGAAGGGGATACGGTATATTATGCCAACCCGCAAAGCGCTCCCGTACCTTTCAAGGTTGTTCACGATACAATCTACATATACAGCAATGAACCGGTGGCCTATAAGATAGACCGTCAAACGGAATACAGCTTCTGGTTCCACTCGCTGGCCGACGAAGTAATCAAACTGCATAAATCAGAGAATGCAGAAGATTCTTTGGTTTTCACCAGTCGAGAAGTGGAGGTCATTTCTACTACTCCGGAAGTAATAAAGAAAGACAGTATCGTAACATACAAGAATACAAGATATAGGGGATATGTATATATCAACCCCTCAAAGATGAAGGTTTTCAAGACTTCCTATTCTGAAAATGGAATCAGTGTGGACAATGTGTATTATGATAATGTAATCCACATCTGTGTATACGAAGGGAAGAAGATGCTTTATGGCCAGGACATCACTAAAAAGATGTTTGCGGATATATTCCCTACCGAAATGCTGGACCAGGCCATTCTTGCCGATATGAATTTCATGGGTGTGGATAGTAAGGGGTACCATTATCAGGCAACCCTCGGCATACCCGAAAGTTCCGTATACAATTTGGTAAATATGATTATTGGTTTTGACAATACAATGAACATAGAAAAAGCGGAATAAATCCGCTTTTTCTTCACCACAGTGTTTATTTCTTCTCACCGCCATTCTGTGGACGTTTGGCCCTGGGCTTTCCACCTTTACTGTTGTTACGGCCGTTCTTGTTTCCTCCTGGCTTACGTCCGTTTCCATGGCCGCCCCGTCTTCCTCCTCCGTCAAATGCTCTCGGCTTGTATTCGGGTGCTTCACCCAGCTCTTCGGGAACCGGTATTTTATAGATGTCCCTATCCAGGAATTTTTCGATATTCTTAAAGCTACCTTGCTCCTTTTCGGAAACGAAGGTGATGGCTACGCCGTCATTATTGGCACGCGCCGTACGTCCGATACGGTGCACATAATCTTCACTGTCGTGGGGAACGTCATAGTTTATCACCAGACGGATGTCATCGATATCAATACCTCTCGCAACGATATCTGTAGCTACCAGGATATTGATACGTCCTGCCTTGAATTCGTACATCACTTCTTCGCGCTGTGCCTGCTCTAAATCGGAGTGCATTTCACCAACGTTCAGTTTCATCTGCTTCAAGGCTTTGGTCACTTCCTTCACTTTCAGTTTGGAAGAAGCAAAGATGATGACGCGTTCCGGCGTCTCCTCTGCAAAGAGGCTACGGATGATGCCCAGCTTCTGATTCTCGTAGCAGACATAGGCTGCCTGCACAATCTTTTCTGCCGGTTTGGAAACCGCCAACTTCACTTCGGCGGGATTGTTCAGAATGTTGCCAGCCAACTGTTGTATCTTGGCAGGCATGGTAGCAGAGAACATAATGGTCTGCCGCTCTTTAGGGAGAAACTTGACAATCTGCATAATGTCATCATAGAATCCCATATCCAGCATCCGGTCTGCTTCATCCAAAATAAAATAAGAGACACGGGAAAGATCTACATAACCAAGGCTAAGATGGGCTATCAAACGCCCCGGGGTAGCAATAACGACATCAGCACCCAGTGTCAACCCTCTTTTCTGCTGCTCGAATAGTATTCCGTCATTACCGCCATACACGGCCACGCTGGAAACCGGCATGAAATAAGAGAAACCTTCCATCTGTTGGTCTATCTGTTGCGCCAACTCGCGGGTAGGAGCCATGACAATGCAATTGATGGCATCGGCAGGGTGTCCGCCCTCTGAAAGCTTGTTCAATATAGGCAACAAATATGCGGCTGTTTTTCCCGTTCCGGTTTGTGCCACTGCTATTAAATCTCGACCTTCGAGTATGACGGGAATTGATTTTTCTTGTATGGGGGTGCACTCTTCAAAGCGCATGGCATCCAGTGCCTCCAGTACATTGCCATTTAAATGTAGTTCTGAAAACTTCATGTATCTCTTTTAAATTTGCGTACAAAGATAGGAAAAAGACTTATAAAATAGACTCTTACAGTAAAAAAATAAGCCCTTGGGACAATAATTATCTCAAGGGCTTGCAAATTTGTTTCAAGCATCTGCCTTCAACGGGGAATATCAATGTATGAATCCTTAAATCCCAGAAAGTAAAGTACGCCATCTAAGCCGATGGTATTGATGGATTGCTTGGCATTGGCAACTACTTTGGGCTTTGCATGGAAAGCGATTCCAAGGCCGGCAATTCCCAGCATGGGCAGGTCGTTGGCACCGTCGCCCACAGCAATAGTCTGCGCAATATCCACTTTCTCCACCTGAGCTATCAAACGCAGCAACTCCGCCTTACGCTTACCGTCGACTACATCACCGAGATAGCGGCCGGTCAGTTTGCCATCCTCTATTTCCAGCTCGTTGGCATACACATAGTCTATACCGTACTTCTTCTGGAGGTACTGCCCGAAGTAGGTAAACCCTCCCGAAAGAATAGCTATCTTGTAACCGTATTTCTTCAAAACATACATCAGGCGATCCACACCTTCCGTAATGGGAAGATTTTCTGCAATTTCCTGCATCACGGACTCATCCAATCCTTTCAGCAAAGCCACTCGTTCGCGAAAGCTCTCAATGAAATCTATCTCACCACGCATGGCACGTTCGGTAATGGCCTTCACCTGGTCGCCCACACCCGCACGTATGGCCAATTCATCAATTACTTCTGTTTCAATCAGCGTAGAGTCCATATCGAAGCAAATGAGGCGGCGCATCCGGCGGTACATATTGTCCAACTGGAAAGAGAAATCCATTTCCAGTTCGGTTGCCAGTTTCATCAACTGCTCTTGCATGGCAATACGGTCTTTCGGAGTGCCACGAACGGAAAATTCGATGCAGGCGCGTGTACGCGATTCGCATTCGTCCAGCGGGATACGCCCTGTAAGGCGCTTGATGGCATCGATATTCATGCCTTGCTCTGCAAGAATACGGGTAACGGCAGATATTTGACGGGCAGACAACTTACGCCCCAATAAAGTAAGAATATAGCGGTTCTTTCCCTGCATATTCACCCAATCCTCGTACTCTTTGGTAGTAATGGGGTAGAAACGGACAGTCACTCCCAGGGAGGAAGCCTTGAAAAGCAGTTCCTTCATAATGAACCCCGAGTGTTGTTCTTCCGTCTTGCACAAAATGCCCAACGAAAGAGTATTGTGAATATCTGCCTGGCCAATATCCAGAATGGTAGCATCGTATTTAGCCAGAATTTCCGTTACGGAAGCTGTCAGTCCCGGACGGTCTTCACCCGTAATACGTATCAGGATGAGTTCAGTGTTCAATGGTTGCATAAGTCATCTTTTTGATAGAATAATAGGCTACAAAAGTAAGGAAAATTCCCGCTATTTATGCTAAATAACATAAAAATATGACTTTAAAAAGTAAGAAAAATGCTTGTTTATTTGGAAGTTTGTTTAGGAATTACTTACCTTTGCACCCGATTTCAGAATTAAAAGCTTTGATTATCAGTATCTTTATCACTATTCAAGGCTTTGACAAGACGATGTTCCGGGAAGAAATCACTGTTGAAGGACAGTCCCGGATAGTATTAACCAAAACCGTGCCGCATGAAATATGCAAAATGGATTTTTGTTGTATTACTAATAAGTTCCTTGACTTCTTTTGTAGAAAAAGACAAACCTACCGGAGGTTTGAATGTGGGTGACATGGCCCCGGATTTCAAAATCCAAACCATGTCGGCAGAGCAATCCCAAACCGAACTTTCAGACTTGAAAGGAAAGTATGTATTGCTCAGTTTTTGGGCAAGTTACGACGCGCAGTCCCGGATGCAAAACGCAAGTTTGAGCAATGCGCTTCGCTCTACTGCCCGCAACAATGTGAAGATGGTTTCAGTTTCATTCGATGAGTATCAGTCAATCTTTGAAGAAACCATCCGTAAGGACCAAATAGTTACGCCCACTTGTTTCGTGGAAACTAAAGGCGAATATTCCGGCCTCTTTAAGAAATATCGCTTAGGCCGCGGATTCACTAACTATTTACTGGATGATAATGGTGTAATTATTGCCAAAAACATCTCTGCTGCAGAACTTTCCGCTTACTTGAATTAAGCTTGCTGATGCCCGGTGCATACAACAGCAACTTAAAAAACCTGTAAGACGAAAGTGAGGGTGTTCCCTAGAAACCGACGTCTCTTTCCGGCAAAAAAGGGAACAGAACAAAAGAGGAAAATGAATACAACAAAAAGCCCCTCCCGCACTTGTACAACGCAAAAGTGGGAGGGGCTTCTTATTTTAATGGGCTTCCAGAGACAAACATCCTAAACCTCTGCTTTAGTACGCCAAACCTCAACTTGAGCAAGCTGAAGTAGAGGTTTAGAATGCTTATTTCGGCGCTTTCCTATATAGATAGAATGCAATGAAGGCATACATTATATTCGGTATCCACACAGCGATGACCGGAGGCATGTTGCCGTTCACGGCAAATGTGGAAGTAATGGTCTGAAACAGAATATAAGAGAAACTCAATGCCAAGCCTATACCTAAATGCAATCCCATTCCACCTTTCGTTTTCTTGGAAGACAAAGACACTCCAATCAGCGTCAGGATAAAGGAGGCAAACGACATGGCAATGCGTTTGTGGTACTCTATCTCAAATTCCTTAATGTTGGCAAAGCCGCGTTGCCGCTGCCTGTTGATGTACTCGCTTAGCTGAGGGCTGGTCAACATCTCCTGCTGGTTCTTCATAATCAGGAAGTCGGCAGGCTCCATAAAAAGGGTAGTGTCTATGCGGTCACCCTTCGTGATACTCTCCTTCATGCCATCCATCTGGCGAATCATATAATCCTTGATTTTCCACTTATGCACGGCCGTCGTGTCGTAGGTAATGGAACGGGCTGTAAGGTGGGAGACCAGTTGCTTGTCATTGAACTTGTCCAAAGAAAAGCGATAACCGGTCTTGCTGTAGTCTTCAAAACGTTCGATATAGGCAATTACCCCCGAATCCACTTCCAGCTGGATGTTCCGTGCCGTATTCGCCTTACGGGGTTTGTAGTACTTGTCCTCAAAATTGATACGTGTCACACTGCCTTTGGGAATGACATAGGACCCGAGGCAGAATGTTACTACCGCAATGATTGCCGCAGATACCATATAAGGACGCAACATACGCTTGAAGCTCATTCCCGTAGAGAACATGGCAATAATTTCCGAGTTCTCCGCCAGTTTGGAAGTAAAAAAGATTACGGCGATAAACACGAACAGCGGACTGAACAAGTTGGCAAAGTAGGGGATGAAGTTCAGATAATAATCAAAGACAATAGCATTCCACGGCGCTTCATGAGACATGAAGCGGTCCATCTTCTCGTTGAAGTCGAACACCACCGCAATGGAGATAATCAATGCGATGGCAAAGACATATGTACCCAGGAACTTCTTAATGATGTACCAGTCCAGCCGCTTCAGGAATTTACCTCTCGGCAGCTTTATATTCTTCCATATCCTCCAGTTCATTTTTCTCATAATCTTGTCGATACGCGTTTCACCATCATCGGTTTCCAGGTAGCAAAGTCGCCTGCAATGATATGCTTACGTGCCTCGCCTGCCAGCCACAGATAGAAAGCCAAGTTGTGGATAGATGCTATCTGCATGGCAAGCAGCTCTTGTGCATGGAACAGATGGCGCAAATACGCCTTGCTGTACATGGTATCCACGTAGGAGGCGCCATCCGCTTCAATGGGAGAGAAATCCATCTCCCATTTCTTGTTGCGCATGTTCATGATGCCGTCTTTGGTAAACAACATCCCGTTGCGTCCGTTTCGGGTAGGCATCACACAGTCGAACATATCGACACCGCGTTCAATGCCTTCCAGGATGTTTACCGGAGTCCCGACTCCCATCAGATAGCGAGGCTTGTCTTTGGGAAGAATACCGTTCACCAGCTCAATCATCTCGTACATCTTGTCTACGGGCTCGCCCACAGCCAGACCGCCAATGGCATTACCGTCAGCACCTTTGGAGGCAACAAACTCTGCCGACTGCTCGCGGAGGTCGCGATAGACACAACCCTGCACAATAGGGAATAAGGATTGCTGGTAGCCGTACTTAGGTTCCGTTTCATTGAAACGCTTGATACAGCGGTCCAGCCAGCGATGTGTCAATCCCAGTGATTTTTTGGCATATTCGTAGTCCGAATCCCCCGGAGGACATTCATCAAAGGCCATCATGATATCTGCACCGATAGTACGTTCTATATCCATCACCTTCTCCGGCGTAAAGATATGCTTGCTGCCGTCGATGTGCGAACGGAATTCCGCACCTTCTTCGCGTAACTTGCGGATACCGGACAACGAGAATACCTGGAAACCGCCGCTGTCTGTCAGCATAGGACGGTCAAAGCCGTTGAACTTATGCAGTCCACCGGCTTTCTCTATCACTTCCAGTCCCGGACGCAGATAAAGATGATAGGTATTACCCAATATAATCTGCGCCTTTATATCCTCTTTCAGCTCGGGCAGATGCACGCCTTTCACTGTTCCCACTGTACCTACCGGCATAAAGATAGGTGTCTCAATCTGCCCGTGGTCAGTAGTAATCAGTCCGGCACGTGCATTGGTCTTGCTGTCTGTATATTGTAACTCGAATGTCATTCCTCTTTCTTTTCGGTCTTTTCTTTCTTTACGGACAAGTCGATGGCATCGGCTACTTTTTCATCAGTCAGCGCAATGGCAAACACTTCCTTAATATCTTTCACATAGTGGAAAGTCAGTCCTTTCAGATATATATCCTGTATCTCTTCTATATTCTTGCGGTTCTCGTCGCTCAAGATAATCTCCTTGATACCGGCACGCTTGGCAGCCAGTATCTTCTCCTTGATGCCTCCTACCGGAAGTACCTTACCGCGAAGTGTTATCTCTCCCGTCATGGCAAGATTGGCCTTCACCTTTTTCTGGGTGAGGGCAGAAGCGAGGGAGGTAGCCATCGTGATACCGGCAGACGGACCGTCTTTCGGAATGGCGCCTTCGGGCACATGGACATGGATGTTCCAGTTGTCAAAAATCTCTTCGTCAAGATTCAGCAGGGAGGCATGCGCCTTGATGTATTCCAATGCCAGCATGGCCGACTCTTTCATTACATCACCCAAATTGCCGGTCAATGTCAAACGTCCACCCTTGCCACGGCTCAGGCTGGTTTCCACGAAAAGTATTTCACCACCTACGGCAGTCCACGCCAGACCGGTCACCACCCCTGCATACTCATTACCCTGATACTTGTCCCGGGTATATTCGGGTGCACCCAGGAATTCATACAAGTCTCCCGGTTTTATTTCGGTCTTCGCAAAATAACCGTCCGTAGCATATTGGCGTGCAGATTTACGGAGTATCTTTCCGATTTTCTTTTCCAGTTCGCGCACGCCGCTCTCACGGGTATAATTCTCTATAATGGCTTCCAGTGTGTTCTTCGGAATCTTGATATCATTCTTTTTCATACCGTTTGCCTCCAATTCCTTCGGAACCAGATGGCGGCGGGCAATCTCAATCTTTTCTTCCGTGATATAGCCGCTTACCTCAATCAGCTCCATACGGTCCAGCAACGGTCCGGGGATGGTATTCAGATTATTGGCAGTAGCGATGAACATCACTTTGGACAAATCATAGTCCACATCCAGAAAGTTATCATGGAATGTAGTATTCTGTTCCGGGTCGAGCACTTCGAGGAGGGCAGAGGAGGGGTCTCCCTGGCGGTCGGCACTCACCTTGTCTATTTCATCCAGAATAAATACCGGATTGGAGGAGCCTGCCTTTATCAGATTCTTGATAATCCGTCCCGGCATGGCACCGATATAGGTTTTACGATGACCGCGAATCTCAGCTTCATCATGCACGCCTCCCAGCGACATACGGATATACTTACGCTTCAAGGCTGCAGCAATGGAACGCCCCAAAGAGGTTTTTCCCACACCCGGAGGGCCATACAGGCAGATGATGGGGGACTTCATATCGCCCTTCAGCTTTAATACAGCAAGATGTTCCAGAATGCGTTCCTTCACCTTCTCCAAACCATAATGGTCTTTGTTCAGTGTCTTTTCTGCATTGACAAGGCTCAGATTATCCGTCGTATAAATGCCCCACGGCAAACTAAGCATCGTCTGCAGATAGTTCAGCTGCACGCTATAGTCGGGAGACTGGGGATGGGTACGTTCCAACTTATCCACCTCTTTCAGGAACGTAACCTTCACCTCATCATTCCATTTGATGGTCTCCGCCTTCTTACGCATCTCCTCTATTTCCTGCTCTTGACCGCCGCCACCCAGCTCATCCTGAATGGTTTTAATCTGCTGCTGCAGGAAATACTCACGCTGCTGCTGGTCTATATCCTCACGTGCACGCATCTGGATAGACTCTTTGATTTCGGCAAGCTGCACTTCACGATTCAGAATCTCAAGCAGGCGGTAGGTACGCGCCCGCAAAGAGTCGATACGGAGCAGTTCTATCTTTTCGTCTTTCTTGAGTGGCAGGTTCGTACAGATAAAGTCTACCAAAAACATTGGATTGGTAATGTTCTTGATGGCAAATGCCGAATCCTGCGGAAACATATCGGATGACTTGATGTAGCGTACTGTCAAGTCTTTACACGCCTCTACCAATGCATGGAATTCCTTGTCATTCTTCTCCGGAAGTTCTTCATTCAGCGTAGCTATCCGTCCCTTCAGATAAGGAGTCGTATCCGTAATCTCCTTCAGTTCCATACGTTTGGAGCCTTGCAGAATGACTGTAGTTGTCTGGTCTGGCATTTCAAGCACACGTACTATCTTGGCAACTGTACCGATGGTATGTAAATCCTCAAACAGAGGTGTCTCTGTTTCAGCCACCTTTTGGCATACAACAGCTATATAAGAATTTTTCTTTTCTGCTTCACGCACCAATTTGAGGGAAGATTTTCTTCCTACAGATACCGGCATAAACACCCCAGGGAACAATACCATATTTCGGAGAGGCAATATCGGTAAAACCTCTTCTACCTCAATGTCCATCAATTGTTCTTCATTCCCCTCAAAATCAGCAATTACAGAGAAAGCGTTTCCGCTTCTATCTTCGACATCACTCAGGTAATTTCTTTTCTTCATTTCTTTCTTTTTAGTTTATGTCATATTGGCAGGCCAATAAAGCGCCTGCAAAGTTAAGCTATTTCTTCATAAATAAACGTTCTTCACCCTTTAAAAAGACAAAAACAGTGCCAATTTTATGACAAATATGCAGGCTTTGATTATTTTTGAGCCCAATTAAAGAAGATAAACATGCCAAAATCATCTTTTAAGTTTAAACAATTTACCATATTTCATGATAAATGCGCCATGAAGGTCGGCACAGATGGTGTACTACTTGGGGCATGGGCCCCGGCAGACAAAGCAAAGCGTATACTGGACGTTGGAACCGGTACCGGATTAATAGCCTTACAGTTAGCGCAAAGGAATCCGCATGCCCGGATTACTGCAATCGAGATAGATGCGGCTGCAGCCGGACAAGCCACAGAAAATGTATCTCACTCTCCATGGGCCGATAGAGTAGAGGTCATATGTCATGATTTCCGAGATTATCAGCCGGAAAACAGATTTGACCTCATCGTTTCCAATCCTCCCTATTTTATAGATGCGTTGAAATGTCCTGACGAACAAAGGTGCACAGCACGGCATGCGGGCAATTTGAATTACGATTTACTGTTTCGTCGTTCGGCATCTTTGCTTGAAGAGCAAGGAGTCGTAAGCATCATTATTCCAGCGGAAGCTGAAAAAACGGTTGTGGATACAGCTTGGAACCATAAGTTGTTTCCATTGCATCGTGTGCAAGTCTTCACCAAGCCCGGAAAACCGTGTAGACGGGTATTGCTGAACTTTGGTTTTGAAGCAAAAGAGTGTAGAGAAGAGAAACTCTGTATTGAGGTGAATCACAATGAGTTTACCCCTGAATATGTAGCTTTAACGAAAGATTTCTATCTGAAAATGTAATTTTAATTGCATAAAACTTGCCTAAATGTTTGGTTGGTATCAGAATTGTTTTTACCTTTGCACTCGCTTTTCAGAAGTAAAGTATTCGGGGTGTAGCGCAGTCCGGTTAGCGCACCTGCTTTGGGAGCAGGGGGTCGTGGGTTCGAATCCCGCTACCCCGACGTGGTGAAGAACGGTACAAAAATCTTATCTTGCACTTCCGGCAGAATGCCTTCACCATTGTCACTGACAGTGATTAGGCATTGCCACGAGAGGGCGGGTAGCATCTTCACTTCTATCCGGGGATGCTCTTTCCTGCTACATGCTTCTTTGGCATTTTTAATCAGATTAATCAATACTTGTTCTATCTGTGTCCGGTCTATTTGAAGTATGCGGTCGGTCTCCGGAAGCTCTATCCGGATATACTCTTCCGAAAACAGCTTCTGCAAATCCTGCAACAGCTCGCGGACAGCGACCGGACGACGAACGGGGGCGGGAAGTCTTGTCAGCTTCCGGTAATTCTCCACAAACTCCAGCAAACCCTTGCTACGGCGGTAGATAGTCTGCATTCCCTGCCGCATGACGGGGTAGTTCTTTTCCGACACTTCCCGCTCGCTCAAGGTTTCGGAGAGGGAGATGATAGGAGTAATCGAATTCATTATTTCGTGCGTCAGCACACGTATCAGCTTTTGCCACGCTTCCATCTCATTGCGTTCCAGCACGCGGGTACGGAAATTCCTCATCGCTTCGGAAAGCTCGTCCACCATATCCTCCATAGACCGGTTCTTGTAGGGAGAACGGAACGACAGCATCATGTCGTCATAGCGCAGGCTCTCTGCCAGATGGCGCATCATGCGCACCTGCATCATCTGCAAACGGTACAGATGGGAGCCAATCGCCAACAATATCAAGAAAGCCATCAGCGCACTGAACCACAGTCCGGCATCCACCAGCAGATAAACGCCGACCGAAAGGAAGGCTATGCCGATGATGTGCAGTACCACAATCAATGAATATCGTTTCATAAGCCTAATTTTTCAAGTTTCCGGTACAAGGCAAAGCGGGTAATGCCCAGGTATTCGGCGGCACGGGTCACATTTCCCTCGCTGAGCCGCATGGCACGTTCCACCGCCTGCCGTTCCAATTGTTCCAGGTTGAGGACTTCTTCTTCCTTCTTCTGACGGGAAACAGAAGCTTGGAACATAAAATTCTCCGGACGAAGTAAAGAGCCGTCTCCCAGTATCACGGCACGTTCCATGGTATGCTGTAATTCGCGTACATTACCCGGCCAGGCGTATTTCAGCAACTTGTTCTTCGCCTCACGGGTCAGCCCACGCATCTCTTTCTGATATTTGCGAGCATAGCGTTGCAGGAAATGCTCTGCCAGCAGGAGGATGTCGTTTCCACGTTCTCGCAGAGGGGGGATATGGAGCTCGATGGTATTGATGCGATACAGCAGGTCTTGGCGGAAGTCTCCTTCGTCCACCAACCGACGGATGTCTGCATTGGTGGCGCAGATGAGCCGCACATCAATGGGCGTAGCCTGCGTACTTCCCAAACGACTGATACAACGCTTTTCGATGGCAGTCAGCAGTTTGGCCTGCATGGGCAGAGAAAGATTACCTATCTCGTCCAGAAAAAGCGTACCGCCGGTTGCCACTTCCATACGTCCGGCTTTCGCTTTCCGCGCATCGGTGAATGCGCCTTTTTCGTAACCGAACAACTCGCTTTCGAACAACTGTTCGGGGATACTGCCGAGGTCTATCGTAACAAACGGCTTTCCATAGCGGGGAGAATTGCGGTACAGCAGGCGGGCAATCACATCCTTTCCGGTTCCATTCTCACCCAATATAAGTATGTTGGCATCCGTATCGCGCAACTTCTCCACTGTAGAGAAGACTTGCTGCATGACAAGAGAATCACCGACAATAACCTCTTCGGAGCCTCCCGCTGTGGCATTGCTCAGAACTTCCACCTGCTCCTTCAGCAGATTTATCTCAGTCCGCGAACGACGCAGCTTCATGCCCGAAGAAAGGGTCGCCAACAACTTCTCCTTCTCCCACGGCTTGGGAATGAAATCCGTAGCCCCTGCTTTGATGGCACGCACTGCCTTGTCCGTATCCGCGTAGGCAGTCATGAAGATGACCACTGCTTGCGGGTCGATACTGAGAATCTGCTTCAAACTGTCGAAACCTTCCTGACCACTGATGGCATCACGGCTGAAATTCATATCCAGCAGAATAATGTCCGGACGGAAAGTGGTCATAAAATGCTCGATGCGGTCGGGAGTCACCGCCACTTTTATCTTCTCGGCGTAGGGTTCGAGAAGAAGGTTCAGCGCAAAAAGGACATCCTCGTTATCATCTACAATCAATATTTTACCAAACTGTTCCATATCTGTTTTCTTTTCGTGCAGGCAAGGCCTACACAATCCCACATCTCTTGTACGGGCAAAGATAAGTATAATATCCATGTGTTGTGCGTGCATTATCGCACTATTTTTGTGCGCAACTGCACACGTTTGGAAAGCTTCGAACCACAACAAACACTTATAATACAACAACTTATACTTATGGCATAGAATTTGAACTTTATAGAGTAAAGAAAACAACTATGCACCGGAATATATTTTTATTGCTTATTACATTCAGTCTGATGTCGAGTGCCGTTGCTCAAGAGCACACGCTGGAGCTGACTTTGGAAGAAACCATCGAGCAGGCCCGCCAGCAGTCGCCCGACGCCCAAAATGCCCGCCATAGCTTCCGTTCCGCTTATTGGAACTACAAATACTACTGTGCCAACTACCTGCCGACGCTCAAGCTTACTTCCAATCCCTATCTGGACCGTGCTATCAACAAAGTGACCCAAAGCGATGGCAACGTCAAGTTCATAGAGCAGAACCTGCTGAGCACTGACCTGACACTGAGCCTGACACAAAACGTGCCGTGGACCGGAGGAACCTTTTTCATTGAAACGGCTGCGCAGCGCCTCGACCTTTTCAGCAGTGACACCTATTCCTGGCAGACTTCACCCGTCAACATCGGATACAGCCAGTCCTTGTTTGGCTACAACAGCCTGAAGTGGGACCGGCGCATCGAACCTATCCGTTATCGCGAAGCCAAGAAAACCTACGTAGAAACCCTTGAGCTTGTTGCCGCCAATGCCACAGAGAAGTTCTTCAACCTGGCCAAAGCACAAAGCAACTACGAAATAGCCAACGCCAACTACGCCAATGCCGACACCTTGTATATATATGCGCAAGGACGATATAACATCGGCACCATCAGCGAAAACGAAATGTTGCAGCTCGAACTCAACAAACTGACCGAAGAAACCAACTGCATGAATGCCCGCATCGAAGTGGAAAACTGCATGCAGGAACTCCGTTCCTACCTCGGCATCCAAGAAGACCTCCTTATAAAGGTGAGAATAGACAACCGCGTGCCCGACCTGCACATCGACCTGGATGCCGCGCTGATGCTTGCCAACGAAAACAGTCCGGAGATACAGAACATGCTACGCCGCAAGGTGGAAAGCGAGAGTGCCGTGTCGCGCGCCAAGGCCAATGCCGGACTGAAGGCAGACATCTACCTGCGCTTCGGCTTGACACAAACTGCCGACAAGCTGAAAGATGCCTACCGGAATCCACTGGACCAGCAGTACGTCAGCTTGGGCATTACCCTCCCAATCCTGGACTGGGGGCGCGGAAGGGGACAAGTACGCGTGGCCCGTTCTAACCGAGACCTTGTCTACACGCAGGTAGAGCAAGACAAGACGGATTTCGACTTGAACGTACGGAAACTCGTAAAGCAATTCAACCTGCAGGCGCAACGGGTAAACATAGCCGCCCGCACGGACCATACAGCCCAACGACGCGCCGAAGTAGCCCGAAAACTCTATCTGCTCGGCAAGTCCTCGGTACTCGACCTCAATGCATCCATCACGGAAAAAGATACGGCCCGGAGAAGCTATATAACGGCTTTGTACAACTATTGGAGTTTGTACTATGCACTGAGAAGCATCACGCTATATGACTTTGAAAAAGAGAGGCCACTGGCAGAAGACTTGGAAAGGGTTACTAATGAAGAATCTATACAGTAATAGAATCGTGGAATAGTTTTAGTAAAAACTGGCCGGAGATTTACTAAAACTCCGGTGACGATTTACTAAATCTCCGGTAAAGTTTTAGTAAAACTCGGAACCCTTATTCAGAAGTACTTCTGAAGGGGGTATCTGAAAAGTAAAAAAAGAGTATATAAAATATTGCATTATGGATATAAAACTTGAAAAGAAACCCTGGTACATCCGTTACCGCTACTATCTGGCGGGAGGCGTTGCCTTCCTTGCCTTCCTGATTTATGTAGTCACCCTTTCGCTGGGTCCCAGCAAACTGCGTATCGAGCAGGACAACATACAGATAGCCGAAGTCAAGAACGGCAAATTTATGGAATATGTAGATGTGGAGGGAGTGATTCAGCCCATCCTTACCATCAAGGTCAATGCACGTGAAGCCGGAAGCGTGGAACGCATCATAGGAGAGGAGGGGAGCCTGCTCCGGCAAGGAGATACCATCCTCGTCATGGAAAACCCCGACCTGCTGCGCAGTATCGAAGACCAGCGCGACGACTGGGAAAAGCAGCTTATCACCTACCGCGAAAAAGAAATTGAAATGGAGCAGAAAAGCCTGAACCTGCAACAACAAGCCCTGCAGACCGATTATGACCTCAACCGCCTGCGCAAGAGTTTTGCCCTTGACAAGGAGGAGTACCGCATGGGCATCAAGAGCAAGGCGCAGCTCGAAGTTTCCGAGGACGAATACAACTATAAAGTGAAAAATGCCCATCTTCAAAGGGAAAGCCTCCGTCATGACTCTGCCGTCACCGTCATCCGCAAAGACCTCATCAGGAACGACCGCGAACGGGAACGGAAGAAGTATGAACGCGCCTGCGAACGGCTCGGCAACCTGGTGGTGAAAGCTCCCGTCGCCGGCCAGCTCAGTTTTGTCAAGGTGACTCCGGGACAGCAGGTCGCTTCCGGTGAAAGCATTGCGGAAATCAAGGTGCTGGACCAATATAAAGTGCATACTTCCCTGAGCGAATACTACATCGACCGCATTATCACCGGATTGCCTGCCACCATCAATTATCAGGGAAGAAAATACCCGTTGCGCATCACGAAAGTGGTTCCCGAAGTCAAAGACCGCACGTTCGACGTAGACCTCGTCTTCACCGGTGACATGCCCGACAACGTACGTGTAGGCAAAAGCTTCCGGGTACAGATAGAACTCGGCCAGCCGGAGGAGGCGCTCGTCATTCCGCGCGGCAACTTCTACCAGAGTACCGGAGGACAATGGATTTACAAACTGAACGCCGCAAAGACAAAAGCCGTGCGCGTGCCGCTTGGCATCGGTCGCCAAAATCCGCAACAATACGAGATTACGGAAGGTTTGCAGCCCGGAGATTGGGTAATTACAACGGGATATGATACCTTTGGCGAGGCGGAAGAATTGATAATGAAATAAAACTACGCACTATGAGACAAATAATCTTAGCCATCAATGCATTGCTGAAATTCAAAGCATACACCCTTATCAATGTATTGGGACTGGCGTGCAGTTTGGCTTGCGTACTCACCGTAGCCCGATATATCCACCAAGAAAATACAGTGAACCAATGCTTTCCCGAATATAAACGCATTTGCCTGATAAAAACCTCTACCAGCAGTGGTGAAAACTTCTTGGGAGGCTACCGGTCGGGATTGGAAAAGGATCCTGCCGTAGAACAATTTACGGTGATTTATCAAATATCGGATATGCCCGTTCTGTTCGGTGAACAGGAAATTGCAGCGAACGCTTTTTCCGTAGACAGCACCTTCTTCAAAATCTTTCCATATAGGGTGATTGCCGGAAGCGGAAGAATAGTCCGCCCGAGGGATGTTGTCATCACCCGTTCTTTTTGGAAGAAGAAGCTGGGAGGGAAGAATGCCATAGGCGCTACTTTCAAAAACACAAAAGGGAATAAATTCACTATTATAGGAGTGGTGGACGACCCCGATACCAAGACATCATGGATGCCGGATATATTTATGTCGGATGAACTGGACGAATTCCTTTTTTTCGACCCTATATACGCCATGCTGATGGCACCGGATACAGACATTGCACTGCTGAATAAAAAGTATTCAAAAGAACACCCCCGCAGCAAATGGAGCACTTATGAGACAGTACGCTATCAGTATTTGCCTTTGAAAGATTTATATTACGATAAAGACCACGGAAAAGAAAACAAGAACTATCAATATGGCAACCAAAGCTATGTCCGGGTATTGATGGTAGTAGCCTTCCTGGTAGGTATCATAGGGCTGCTGAACTTCATCAACATCTACACTGTCATCATGTCCAAGCGGTCAAGAGAGTTTGGGGTGAAAAAAGTGTTCGGTGCAGGCAGGACAGACATTTTCCTGCAAATATATGCCGAGAACATCTTATTGACGGGACTGGCATTACTCCTTTGCTGGGCTTTAATAGAAATAACCAGGTTTTTCTTTTTCCATGAACTTTATATACCTACCACAACAGACTCCGGCTTTGACCGGAAGGTCTCTGCCATCGTACTTTTAGGATTGCCATTGCTGACTACTGTTTATCCGTTCTTGAAATACACATGTAGCAGACCCGTCAACTCCATACGCGAGCTGGCATCTTCACGCTTTTCCACACGGTCACGCATGATATTACTGTGTTTTCAATATGTCGTAACCATCTTTATAATAACCGTTTCTCTATTCTTTGTACGGCAGTTGGAGTATATGCTCTGCGCCGACCTCGGTTTCCGCTCGCACGATGTGATAACTTGCCGGATGTATGTCGATAAATTGGGCTTATATAAAACAACTAAAGAGGAGGGATTGGATGAAGGAAAAAGACAATATATAAGTAATGCTTTGGTCAATAAACGAATGAGTGAAAGCACTCTGTTTGAGCATTGGAGCAGAGGAAACGACTTGCTGTTCACCGACTTCCGTTTTGACAGTTTTGCGCTCAACAGAGCCGAAAACGGTTTCCATCCGGCATTATCTGCACATTTAACGACCCACTCCATGGCAATATACGATTTTCAACTTGTAGAGGGGCGCCTATGGAACGACTCCATAGATGAAGCGTTCACCAAAAACAGTTTCAAGGTAATTATCAACGAAACCGCTAAAAGAGTCTATGGAATAAAAGACATCACCAAAGACAAGCTGCAACCTGAAGAACCACACTACGCCTCAAGCAGCTTACCGGATTTCTACAATCCACCTTGCGAGATAGTAGGGGTCATAAAGGATTTCAATGTTCGGCACCTTTCACAATCCATCCAACCGGTTGTCATCTATTATCACGATGCAAGCATAGGCGGAATTTATACTGTTACAGCCTCGTATAAGCACGAGAATAAAGCCAAAGTCATTGATTTCCTGCGCCGCTTATACGAAGAATCTACGGGAAGAACCGACTTTGAATATACGCTGATAGAAGATGAACTCCAAAAGATGTATCGTGAAGACCGTCAAGTGGTGAACATTTATACGCTCTTTGCCGGAATAGCCATTTTCATCTCTTCATTGGGATTATTGTCAATATCCTTGTTCGATATTCGGCAACGTTACCGTGAGATAGGTTTACGCAAAGTGAACGGTGCGCAAGCAAAGGATATTTACCCCTTACTCATTAAAAAGTATCTCTCGGTCATGGGAGTCGCCACTTTGCTATCCATACCCTTGTCATGGATTGCCATTACCCTCTATTTGCAGGATTTTGCCCACAAAGCCCCTTTGACATTCGACTTGTTTGCCGTAGCAGTAGCCATAACAACTGCCATCTCCTTGTTGACTATTATTAGGCAAATCAGCAAGGCTGCCAACATCAATCCGGCAAGCATTATGAAAAACGAATAAAAGACACGAATATGAAACTCATACTATTATATATCCGAACATTAAGTAGGTTTAAAGTATATACGGTAATCAATATTATCGGACTGGCACTGAGCTTGGCTTGTGTCATTATTATATTCCGCTACGTGAAGCAGGAAAATGATGTAGATTGTTATAGTCCCAACAAAGACCGGATAGGCATCATGGTGCAGGAATACAAAGATGACAACAATAAAACGGCAGTTATCGGAGGTCCCCTCGAAGATGCAGACATAGAAGCGATGTCCACTTTCGTATGGTTCAATAAAGACTATATCATAAAGGAAGAAAAACATATTGATGTAGAAACGATTGTAGCAGACAGCTTGTTTCTAATAGTGACTGATTTTCCCATGAAATATGGAAAAGCCGAATCATGGGCGGCGTCTCCACAAACCGCCTTTATCACAGAAGAGCTGAGTGAGAAACTATTCGGGAACATAAATCCTATCGGCAAAACCATTGAATACTCTACCGGTGACCCTCTTACGGTGACCGGAGTTATCGGCAAAGACAGAGGGAAACGCTCGCTTCATTTCGACTTGCTTGTTCCTGAAACATTGCAGAAGGATTGGGAGTTCCGTTTCCCGATGAAAATGGCATTAATTCATAAAGGGGCCTCCTTTACGAAGATAAATGCACGGCATGCAGCGTTCCGGCAATCTCCACGTGCTGCGGATGTTGAATTCAGGTATCAACTGCTTCCCATGCGTGAAGTGTATTTTCATCCAGCCATTGATGTTTGGCAGGACATGCTGCAAAGGGGGAATTTACCACAGCTACATCTATTGGCACTTGTTGCTGTACTAATTTTAATTGTAGGCATCTTCAATTTTATGAGTCTTTATACGGTTGTATTATTGAAACGAAGCAAAGAATTCAGACTAAAGAAGGTTTTTGGAAACAATTCAGCACAGCTATTCTCCCAACTATATATCGAGAATTTATGTCTGACACTTGTATCATTATTTATAGCCTGGTTCCTTGTCGAGATTTCCGTCTTTCCCTTAAATAAATATTTTGATGTCATTCAACAACCTAATGGTATATTTGACATAGGAATAACCATAGCTATCCTGATTTTACAGCCATTGACAGCTTCAATCTATCCGTTTTTTAAATTCAAATACAACACGCCTATCCATTCATTACGGAAAATAGGCAGTGGTGAAAAATCGTCTGTTGTAAGAAACCTCTATCTGAGTATTCAGTATATCGTGGCATTCATTCTAATAGTTGTTTCCATGTTCTTCGCCAAACAACTGTATGAAATGACTCATATAGATTTAGGCTATGACACAGACTCTATCGTTAAAGTCCATTTTGAACGCTATGAACGCAAACAGCCTACCACTGAAGCAGAATATCTGAAACAGACCTCCTTGCGCAAAGCCTCCAAAGAAAATATATCCACTGCAATGAATGCCTCTCCTTTATTCACGGCATGGAATTACTCTTTATCCCCTTATGAATATTTCACAGAATCTCCGGTACTTTTCCGTAAGCTCGGAGAAGCCAATTTCAAACAATTGTATTGCATTCCCATAACAGAAGAAGAAATAAGATTTCATGGCTTCCGTTTATCCCAGGGACGTTTATGGGATGCCGACATCGACCATGAAGGTGAAGCAAAACTGATTCTCAATCAAAAAGCCATGCAACTCTTCGGACTCGAAAGCGCAATCAATGCCCGGCTGGAACCCCAACAACCTTTATGGCCGCGTAGGGATTTGAGCCCTTATCAGATTATAGGTATCGTCGAAGATTTTTATTGCGGACATTTATCCCAACCGGTTCTTCCTATAGCTTTTATATACGGTGAAACATATCTTTCACAAATTCCTTTGCAAGCTAAAATTGCTCCAGGACATCAAAAAGATGCCGTTGCCTTCCTGGAAAACCTACACAACGACAATGCTGATGGAGCCTTCAATTATACTTTTGCAAAACAGGAAGTTGAGAATCTCTATAAGTCAGACAAGCAAATAACTATTACCTATTCCTTTTTCGCCTTTATGGCCATTCTAATATCCTCAATAGCTTTGTTTGGATTGTCCTTATTTGACATACAACAAAGATACCGGGAAATAGCTATACGAAAAGTACATGGCGCTACACATAAGGAAATTTTATTGTTATTACTCAAAAAATACATTATCATATTAGCAATGTCATTTTTGATTGCCATTTCTATATCTTATTGGGGAATAACCATTTATCTGAAAGATTTTGCCTACAAAGCCAACATCAGCAGTTGGTTGTTCATTATTGCAGCAATCATCATATCATTAATTTCCATATTAACATTGGTTTATCAAGTAAAAAAGGCTGCACGACAGAATCCGGCGGAAGTAATCAAAAGCGAATAATACAATAATGATACTATTATGATAAGACATTATATTAAAACAGCATTCAGAAACCTATTAAAGTACAAGGCACAGAATATCATCTCTATCATCGGACTGTCGGTAGGTATACTTTGTTTTAGTATCTGCCTATATTGCAGCCGCTATATAAATTCTACCGACAAGTGCTTTACCCACTGGGAACGCATTGCAGACATAAACCTATACACTCCAGCAGAAGAACCTTATTCCGGAACTCCCGCTACGTTGTTTGAGAGTCTGCGCCAATTGCAATTCCAAGAAGTAGAAGCATTTACTTTTGTTGCCTATCCCCGCCCACGTAGCTACAATGTGGAAACTATCGACAAGGAAGAACTGCCTTACGAAGATTTATATGCTATGGAAGTAGATACAGCCTACCATAGCGTGTTCACCCCGGAAGTATTACAAGGTTCATGGGCTGTAGCATCGCAAACTCCCAATGCCGTGATACTGACACGCTCTCTGGCACACAAAATATTTGGTCTCGGAGAGAATCCGATAGGAAAGCGAATGACCTTAGCACAACGGCTTTTCTCTTCACCTGATACCACACCACGAACAGGAGGTACCATCTATACCATACAAGCGATAATAGAAGATATTCCATTGAATACCAGCCTTAGCTTTCTCCAAAAGATTGATATGTTAATCTTGAACGACAGCGAAGGACTTATACAATTCGATGGACGAGACAGTATGACCGGTGGACTTACTTTTGCTCTTCTTCGTCCGGGCAAAACATCCGCGCAACTTGAAGCAAGTTTCCGTGCAATGGACTTGAAGCACACAATATTCAATGAGAAAAATACCGTATCAGCCTCGAATTTCGGAAAACTTTTTCGGGAGAAATCCGTTGCCCCTTACTTTGCCGGAATCACATTCATTGTCGGCCTTTTGATTCTACTGACTGGTCTACTCAACTTTTTTCATTTTTTGACGGGGAGTTATCTGAACCGTTCGCACGAGTTCGGCATTCGTAAAGTGAATGGAAGTAATGGCAACAAACTATTTTGGTTACTTTTTACCCAAGCCATTATCATTTCGTTCATAGCCTTCTTATTGACTTTCTGTCTGATAGAAATATTTACCCCTTACCTTTCATTCTCTTTATTTGATTTCACATTAGTCATTGAACGGGACCTATTATTGATACAGACAATAGAATATATGGCAGGCGTTATTTTACTATGCTTATTACTCTGCTTGTTTACCGTATGGAGGATGAAGCATGCCTCCATCCAGTCAAGTATTTACAAGAACAAATCCAAACGCCACAAACAGAAGATACGAAATTGTCTTTTGGGTATCCAATTTTTCATCTGTTGGTTATTCATAGTCTTTACAGTCGCTTTATATTTGCAGGCTAACAAGACCGGTTCCACACTGTTCAACACACTGACAGAAAAAGAAAAGTCCGAAATCATCAGTATTCCTATGGATTACCGTTTTATGAAAAATGACGAAAAGCTTGCTCTCATAGAGCGCATCAGTCAACATCCGGATATAAAAGATAAAATGCTGACAGATATTAATTATCTGAAAGGTATTTCGGGAACAAGCATGCAGACAGAAAAAGATAACCGGGAAAGTAGCCTTGAAGTCAATATAATGAATGTTCCTAATAACTTTTTCGAGTTTATGAATATCCCCATTCTCTCCGGGCATGTCCTGAAGACAAATAGTGACATGGTAGCAGACCGTAAATTGGTAGAACGTATAAAGAAGGATTTACTGGGAACCACCTTGTACAATTATCAAGATAGCTACACGGTATGCGGCATTTGTTCCGATTTTGTAGCCGACACTTACAATCAGAGCCAGGGCTTCGTCTTTCTGCCTTGTGATTTCAAATATTATGTAGGTCATTGCTATTTGAAGTGTGTACCCGGAAAAGCAGAAGAAGTAGAGGCTTTCGTTAAGAAAATGCTGGAAGAGAATCTTCCACCGAGTATACAATTACACATTTCGACCTTGCAGGAAGACATTCACCAAGCGCAAGCCATCGAGAACAACATGAAAGGGATAATCTTATTCTTCTCATTTGTCAGCCTTATAATCACTTTATTAGGCGTCTATTCGGCAATCACACTGGATACGGAACGCAGACAAAAGGAAGTGGCAATCCGTAAAGTAAATGGTGCAGGATTGAAACAGATTATCATATTGTTTGCCCGTACGTATATTTATCAGCTTGTACTCTCGGCAACAATGGCATTTCCTTTATGTTATGCCATACTGCAGTTATGGAAAAACATGTATATCGTATTCTTTAATGATGGCCCGCTATTTTGGATTTCAATCTTCATAATCGTAGCTGTCATTACTACTCTGACTATTATTTTCCGTATTCTGAAAATAGCAAGGACAAATCCGGCAGAAGTCATTAAAAACGAATAAGAAAATATATTTACCTAAAGATTATGACCATACTTACAATCCTAAAAATAATTACCCGCAGTTGGTGGAGAAACAAAGTTTTCTTCTTCATTTCTATAGTCAGTCTGGCTATAGGGCTAGCATGTACAAACTTGCTGTTCACCTATTATGTACATGATTACAATATAGAGAGTGGCAATCGGGACAAGAACCGTATTTTCTGTCTGCGTCAGGATAATCCGATGCAGGACGGAAGCAAGGTGGCCTATGCTGATGCCAATATTCCCCCTATGCTGAAAGAAAAATATGCAGAAGTGGAAGACTACCTGCGTATCAATTCTCTGGTTCCACAATATTGTAAATATGGAGGGGAGATTTACCACGATATAACCTTTATATCTGCCGATACTACTTTGCAACATTTCTTCCACTATCATCCCATTGCCGGTAGTTTAAAGCAAGTATTGGAACAACCGGGCAAAGTAGCACTCAGTGAAGCTTTTGCACATAAACTGTTTGGAGATAAAAATCCATTAGGAGAATTGCTGGAAATAAAAACCATGACTGATACCCAAAGTTATGAAGTGGCAGCCATATTAAAGTCACGGTCACAATCATTGCTCCAATTCGACATGATTACCGGGAATAACAAAGACTTTTGGGGTGGAATGACGTTTCTGAAACTAATTCCAAATACCGATGCCCAACAGTTTACCGAAAAAATCAACCACGACAAGATTCCCACTTTGATTCCGGAAAAGACACAATATTACGTCGACCCTCTGTCCGACATCTACTTTACTACACCGGACTACGATACACAACAACCTCTGCCGTATATCAATCAAAGTAATGTGCAATTATTGTATATCAGCCTTGCTGCCGCCTTGTTGGTACTTATCATAGCCTGCTGCAACTATACCAACATGAGCCTGAGCCGTGTATTGCAACAGCTCAAAATGATACATGTGGAGAAACTGATGGGAAGCAGCTTGAAGGATATCCGCATCCAACTGTTTGGTGATGCATTCCTCACTGTGCTGCTGGCATTCGGATTATCTTTACTCATCATCAACGACTGTCTGTCTTTTTTCAATGGATTATTTGCATCCCATTTAAACGTACATTTCTTTTTCAGCCTACAGATGCTACCCTTGTTAGTGCTCTTTGTACTAGTTATGTCCATTGTCCCTGCCTGGTATATCAGCCATAGACTTTCACAACTCTCATTCAGCGAATACAAGACACTTTACGGAGGTAAAAAGAAACAACGTTTCATAGCTTTGCTGGTCATTCTTCAGTTTTCCATTTCTATAGGGCTGATATTCGCTACTCTCGTTGCCAATGAACAAATCAATCTCATCAAGGAACGGGCCTACTGTTACGAAAATCGGATTGAAATAGGAGATTTCAATGCCGCACCGGCTACAATACTTAAAGAAGAGCTGGAGAAACATGTACAAGGAATAGAGTCCATCGCCCTGTCACAAGGCTCCATATTGAATTCATGGATACGTGAGCTATCCATCAAACAAGCCGACGGTACGGAAAAAAGTTCCTACCTATTAATGCTGTATAGTGATGCCAATCTGGTAAAAACGATGGGGTTCAAACTCTTGTCCGGTAACGCTCCCGAACAACTGCAAAAACAATATGCCTATCCTGCACTGGTCAACGAAAGCTATGTCAGAATGCTGATTCCAGCAGGAATAAATGCCATTGGAAAACCTTTGAAAGAATTTGACCAGTCTGCCGATTCTTTATACATCATCGGCGGTGTATTAGAGGACTTCCCGTTCAGTTCATTGGAAAATGAAATTACCCCGGTCATACTTTACCTTCCACCTACAGAGAGAATGTCGGGTGCCAACTATCTGCAGATTAAGCTGATTGAAAGCAATAAACAAGAAACACTACATCAAATAGCCCAAATATGGGAAAAGATGAATGAAGGGGAGATATTTCAATACACAGACATGCACCAAGACTTTATGAAACGCAATGGTAAAGTCTTGTCTCTCTCCAAACTCCTTATCGCCTATTCTCTGATTGGCTTGATATTGACCTGCTTCGGCTTATTCGGCATTTCATGGTATGCCACTCGCCAGCGTATCCGCGAAATCAGCATTCGCAAGATTCATGGAGCAACATCCCGACAAATCGTGCTGTTGCTGAATAAACCATTCTGCCTGCAAATTCTGCTTGCATATATTCTAGCTGTCCCCATTGTCTATTGGCTCATGCACCATTGGCATGAACAGTTTGCCTATAAAGCCCCCTTCACCGTTATGGACTTTCTATTGCCACTATGTATTGTCTGGATAATATCTGCCGTCACAGTGTGTCTGCAAAGTTATTTGCTGAACAAAACAAATCCGATTGACTGCATCAAATCCGAGTAAGAAATGAAATATTTATAAACCATAAAAACCAAAGCATTATGATTAAGACAGTAAATTTACAGAAGATTTTCAAGACCGAGGAAGTACAGACTCTGGCTTTGAACGACGTAAACATTGAAGTGAAAGAAGGGGAGTTTGTTGCTATCATGGGACCTTCAGGCTGCGGAAAATCCACTTTACTGAATATCCTCGGTCTGTTGGACAATCCTACATCCGGAGAATATTACTTGAATGGGACGGAAGTATCCAAATATACAGAAGCCCAACGTACCAACTTGCGTAAAGGAGTCATCGGCTTTGTATTCCAAAGTTTCAACCTGATTGATGAGCTGAATGTATACGAAAACATCGAACTGCCGTTACTCTACATGGGCATTCCTGCCACCGAACGCAAGCGCCGGGTGGAAACCGCTATGGAGCGTATGGCAATCATGCACCGCAGCAAGCACTTCCCGCAACAATTGTCCGGCGGACAACAGCAACGCGTGGCAATCGCCCGTGCAGTCGTATCAAACCCTAAACTGATACTTGCCGATGAGCCTACCGGTAACCTCGATTCAAAGAACGGAAAAGAGGTAATGGAACTACTGAATGAACTGAATAAGGAAGGTACTACGATTGTCATGGTGACACACTCACAACATGATGCCGGATTTGCCGGACGTATCATCAATCTGTTTGACGGGCAGGTGGTGACGGAAGCTAACTTATAATTCCCGCTTCTCCCGATTTATATGCAGGTTGCAATGTTTTTTCCATTGTAATCTGCATGTTTTTTGGAAATAGCTTTCCTTTTTTTTGTTTCTGTCGTCCGAAATGCCTAATATTGCTACCAATAAACTTTTTACTTCCACATTTTAAATAACAGAAAATGAAAACATACACACCGTCCCCTTTGAACACAGAAAATATCACTTTACCGGATAATTTGACGGAACTCACAGAAGCCATGGCACGCAATGTACATGAAGTATGGGCTTTGGGAAGAGTGAAAGAAGGATGGAAATACGGAGAGACACGCAATGATGAATTAAAGACACATCCCGGACTTGTACCATACGAAGAGTTACCGGACTCAGAACGAGAATACGACCGGCAAACAGCCATACAGACACTGAAACTGATTATGAAACTGGGATTCGACATACAGAAGAAATAATAATCCAATATCTATTATAGTACTATGAGGACGAGTGAGAACAAGTATTATCCTATCCGGCACTGGTGGAAATTCGTGATTCCTGCCTTTATCATTCTCTTTCTGGTTGCAGCATTGATTGTGACATGCACTACATTCCAAAACCTTATTCAATTCTTTCCATCGCGTGGAATGACCTACCTGATGACACTCCATGCCATCATTTCCCTTAGCGTATGCATCTGTTTTTTTCTATGTATCAAGAGATTAATAGATGTATTCTCATTGAATCTGGAACAAGAAAGAAACATTCTTGCATCCTTGTATCAGGAAAAAGAAAAACGGGAGATTATCAATAACGATGAGAAAGAAATCAATAAACTGAAAGAGAATATCAGAAAAGAATTGAAACAAGAAACTGAAAAAAAGGAAACTGCCTAATGACAAAACAAATATGAATCTGCTAACAAGACTTTTTGCCCTTCATTTTGACCGCTCTTTTTCCGGAAAAGGATGGAGGCAGCTTGCTTGGCTTTTCGGAGTCATAGTAACTGTTTTCTTATTGATATATCTGATAAGTTTTGCATTTATCTTTCCTGAGCCGTCTCTTGAAGAATGGACCGGTATTGATAAAGACGTACCTATGGGGCGTTTGCTTCAGTTGATTTGTCTGTTCATCGATCCGGGGAATATTGTGGAAGTACCACCTTATCTGCGTTGGTTCTCTCTATTGGTCGTAGTGCTGGGATTAATTTTGTTCTGCGGATTATTGATATCCGTAATCTCCAATATGCTGGAACGCAGAGTTGAGCGATATCGTGAAGGCGATATCGTTTACCCTTTGCAAAACCACATCGTCATTATCGGTTTTGACAACATGGTCCCCACTCTTATCCAGCAAATTTGCGATGACACACATTATGGGAATTGCCATATTCTGATTCAGAGTACCCAACCGGCACAAGAAATCCGTAGCAAAATCCATACGGAACTGGATGCCAAAAATGAAAAAAGAATTGTGGTGCTGCGTGCCCGGCGCGACTCTATCGAGGAGTTGGAAAAACTCTATACTACCAAAGCGCGCGAAGTATTCCTTATCGGAGAGAGGAACGAACATGACCATGACTCACTGAACATAGACTGCCTGAAAAAGATAGTTGACATTCATAAACGATGCAATAAATGTTCCCTCATACCATTCACCGTTCTTTTCGAATATCAGACTACTTTTGCCGCTTTCCAACTGACCGATTTGTCTGCCGAATGGAGAAAATATATAGAATTCCATCCCTTTAACTTCTACGAGGGCTGGGCCCAAAAGATATTGGTAAGCCGGCAATACGGAAAAGGGGAGAACTGCATTGAATATCCTCCTCTCGACCGTGAGGCAATAACCTACGAAAGCGAAAAACATGTTCATCTTGTTATCATCGGTATGAGCCGTATGGGAGTGGCAATAGGAGTGGAAGCTGCCCATCTGTTGCATTTTCCAAACTTCTGCCGGGACAAGAACATAAAAAGTGTCATTACCTTCATTGATGAAAATGCCGACCGGGAAATGAATTTCTTTTGTGGACGATACCGCCATTATTTCGAGATATCGTCTACCCATTATTACGACATGAGCAAGGACGAAAGGCACGAGAGATTTGTCCTTCCCACCCGTTTTAAAGGAAAAGATGCAGACTTTCTGGATGTGGAATTCGAATTTATCAAAGGCCGTGCGGAAACTCCTGCCATCCAGAACCTAATTAAAGAATGGGTACATGACTCAGGCCAGGTATTGACGATTGCCGTCTGTCTCAATTATCCTCCTCAAAGCATGGCAATGGGATTATATCTGCCGGACGATGTATATGATGAAAACATCCCAGTTTTTGTCCGTCAGGAAACCTCCAGTGCACTGCTCAATATGCTTAACAGTAAAAAGAAAGATGAAGCGATTCATAAATATTCCCATGTTTTTCCTTTTGGAATGCTGGACAACTGTTACGACTTGGACAAAAAAAGCCGGAGGGAGGGACAAATCATCAATTATATATACGATTTCAAGAATAAATATGGAAATGTGCCTCAATCATGCCCACCTGACAATGAGCTGAAAGACTCATGGAACAAACTGTCCGTATCCCTTCAGTGGTCCAATTTGTACAGTGCATATTCCATTAGTCCCAAGCTACGCTCCATAGGCATTACGGATGGTTACGTGAAACTGGACAACGACCAGATAACATTGCTTGCCGAAGTCGAACATAACCGTTGGAACATGGAGAAGCTGCTGCTTGGCTTCCGTAAACCCACCGCCGAAGAAGAAGAGTTAATCTATGGCAGCAAGGAAATGGGAGACATCTTCAAAAAGAAACGCTTTGTGCATCCCGATATACGTCCGTATGATGAATTGAAGGAAAGCTCAAAAGCGTATGACAGATGTATCACAGCCGGCATTCCGCTAGTCGTAAACAACAACACATAGGAAGTAACCAACACTATATTATGAAAACATACCATGTATTTATAGCCTCTTCGCTGAGTTTTCAGAAAGAAAGGGATTTAATGGAAAAAGTCCTGACGGAAAGAAACAACAGCGAACTCAATATTGTAGTGCACCGGCACGAAAAAAATGGAGACAACGATTTAGCTAAAGGCGATACGCAGGAAATCATAAATTCAGAGATAAGGCAATGTGACGTCATCATCTTCTTCGCCGGAAACTGGATACGCTCCAAGACCATCGGAGAGTTTAATGTTGCCATCGAAAATGCATCCAACAAACATATCTATTTCTATCAGAATCCGACATTGGAATACACCCAGGAAGACTGGACAAACACTACTTTATGGAAAGACTTCTATGCGGAATACATGCAAAAGCACCTGGACGACGATACCGTTATCGAGCGGTATGAGAAGCAGTGCAATACGCTGGAGCAGCTAAGGGACGCGTTGGTCAAGGATCGTGAAAGTTTTCTCAATAATCCCTTTTGCGCAATCTCTTGCCATAAGATGGAGTATGATAAAATTATTCCCAACAGCCAAGCCAACCGTCGCAGAGGCAACCTGGACTACTATTTTATCCGTCCGGAAGTAGACAACAAACTTAAAGAGGAGTTTGACAGCACAAACAAGACAATCATCGTCACCGGTCAATCCACTTCGGGAAAGACTATTGCCGTTTGCCGAATGCTGAAAAAGCTCCCTCAGGAATATTATGTGGTCATTTTGAATGCCGATACGACCAAAGAACAGTTAGAACGGCTTTCTGTATCCCAATTCCAGCATGGCAAAAAAATTCTTCTACTGGACGATTTGCAGCTGTTGTTTTGGAAAGAAGAGAATGAAAAGCCGATACCCATTGACAGAGAATTACTTCGCAAGTTATCGGAAATCCTTCACATCGGCAATCCGGACTTCAAGGTTATTGCCACTACAAGCTATAGCTTCAAGGAAGTGAAATCCATGCTTACTTTCAATGAAATGGTTCCTCCGGCCATAGTCGAAGTGGGCATCAAACCTTTATCCTTCAAAAAAATAAATGAATATGCCCGCGAGCTCAGGACATACGGCTATCTTAAACTCCGACCCGAAGCCGGCATGACTATCGGTTCCTTGTTTTTCGACATAGACAGAATCAAGACCAGATATAACAACCAGTTCCAGAACAGCAATTTAAGCAACCTGCAGAAATCCATGCTTCGACAACTCTGCCACGCCATAAAATGTTTGTGGATGTGGAAAAAGAGAAGCCGCAATAAAATAGACCTATTGCTCGATTTCCTCAAATTCACCTATGAGAACAGTTACGAAAAGGCCGACAGAAGCACCATCTGTGAATTGGCAGGCAAAGTAGATGATTTGATTTATTATCAGGACATTGAAAAGGACACATTTGAAGTTGAAGACATCATAGTAACCCAGGTTTTCCAGTACTATAGCAGTGAACCGTCCGATGACCTACTGGCAACTGAAAAGAAAGCCATAAAGGGCATATTCCGCTATATCTACTACAAAGACAGACCGAACTTTTTCAAAAATACAACCAAGATCCTGCATCGGGTGAAAAACTGTTCGGTAAATGCCCCCGAACTCCAACAGTATATCATCAATGATGTTGTAAGCCGCATTTATAAAAACGAACAAACGCTATATACAAGTAAGGAACTGGGAACAAACCCGGAAGGCGTTTCCATTGATTGGGTGGACGCCTATATTGGCAATATAGCCAATTTTGCTCCTACCAATGCAGAGGCCATCCATATTTGGAAATTAACAAAAAAATATAATAGGAGAGAACTGAATGTGCTGCGGTGGCTCTTACCCAGACTGCAGACACAACAAGATAAGGACATTGTACACAAGGATTTGCTCAATGAACAAGGGCAAATGCAAGACAAGTATATAGAAAACTCGTATATTGAATTTCAGACAGAATTGGTACGGTTCCTCGACATGGACGAAGCCAAAGAAATATACCTCAACGCTTCCTTTATATACGAAGCTTCCCCAAGTGCCGATGATGACGACATAGATGATTTCTTCTCCGATTCTGCAGAGAGCGCCCATGGACAGGAAAGCAACAATGAGACTTATCTGACAGAACTGAAAGAGAAAAGAATACGTAATTTCGCCAGGCAGCTTATGCATAAAGCACAGACTCTGGCTGACATACACGACATCAAGAACTTCTTGCAGAAGAATGATAAAGGGGTAGTTCCCCACGACGATGCAGTCTTTTTCTTCAACTTTATTGCTCCCTACACCTGGCTGGAAGTTTTCAAAAGATTCAGCCAGCCGGAAGAGCTGGTTGCATTCTTCAACGAACTGACAGAACTGTCTGTCGACAAAAAAGAGGATACCAGTATGTTCCTGAACAAGACCGAAGTGTTGAATGGAGCACTCGAAAACATACCGTCCTCTTATGCCTATGATTTATGGAACCGTATGGGGAATAACTGTGATGGCTACTCATTGAACTTTATGCTCCAAAAGGCTAAAAATTTTGAGCAGGCCAAAGGAATCTTCAACACTTTTATGGAAAGGCTGGAGCAGCAAGAAGAAGAAAACAAGACCAAACTGAAAGTGGGTGAAATCTACCTGAACGACTTATTGGATACGACCTCCACTTATAGCGGGATTAAGGAATGCGAGGAACTGTTCCATAAATACCATTTACTGGAAGCAGACCAGTCTTTACTGGATTACCCGAGCCAGCACACACAAGGTATCCTATACCAACGCATGACCCTAAAGGAAATCAAGGCACATATGAAGAGACATCGTCCCCAAAACGGCGATGAATCTCGAAATATAAGAACAATCGTACAATTCATTCTGAAAATATCAAATTATGAAGAGGCGTATCAGGCACTGTTCGGAGAAACTCCCGATTGTATTACTCCGGAAGAACAACAGATTTTGAATCATTCGCCCTACGTTGTCTCCGAAATGTTCAATAAGGTAAAGACTCCGGAAGAAGGAGGAGTCGCAAGGGATTTCTTCGAGAACCGGCTGGACAAGTCACTGCTCAATCATCCTGATGCCAATATCTTGAATATCATTATCAATAACCGGTTCATATATCCCTATTATGAACAAAAAGTGGACATGATAAAGCGGATGTCCGAAAAATACACCGTACAACAGAACAGTTATACACATAAACATTTACTCTATCACCTGACCAACCACACCCAAGATTCACTTCCTCCGGAAGAAATACAACTGATTATAAATGAGGAAATAATGAAAAGCCTGGATGCGCCAAAGGATGTATTGAAGCAAATGCTTATCCAGCGATACTATGCCGGAAGAGCACAAGACAACGTTCCGCAGCCTTTTCCCATTTATACATCGGAAGGGTGGAAAATTAAAGAAAGCACTATTCTGGAATATGTGTATTGTCTGCTGGACGTGGGCGTATATGATGGAGGAATTATCTTCTGTTGCATGAAGGCATTGCTCCGTCAGAATGATAAGGAAAACGCCCAACGGCTGCAAGAGCAAGCAATCAATAAAAAGGTTTTTATCAATTACGATTCATATTGTATGTTGAAAAAGTTAGGAGCCGTCATTCCCAAACCCTACCTATTTGTCGAACATTATCCAATTATGAAGGACATATGCTATCAAATGCGGGAACGCGGCATGACCTTCGAAGAAGCCGAAAGCCGTATAAAAGAGATGGAAGATGATTTACATATTTCCATTGCACGCACACAAATCTACTGGAACAATGTCATCAGCCGCATGGCCAACAACAGAACAAACAAAAAACTGGTGCTTCAGAATACTCTGAAATTCATCGATGAACACCATGTGCCGATGAGTCCGGAAATATATTACTCCCTTTTACACACAATCACTTCCATTGAAGACTATACAAAAGTCAAAGGTTTATATAAAGGCGAATTGAATATAGGACATATCTTCGTACTTCTAAAGAAGATTCCAGAATTTGCCAAATATAGAATTGCCGAATGGGCATTTGTCGCCTGCTTGCGTCAGGAGTTTGATGAATGGTATGACATTCTATGTTCCATCAGTGAGAAAGAGCAGGAGAAAAGAATTAAAATCATGTTACAGTCCGAGCGCTACAAGCAACTGCAAGTCATCACCCCCAAAGGGTATCTTAACCAGACTTTCTTGTTCTGGTGGACTATCCGCTACGCCGTCTCAGAGACTGAAGAGCAACGGAAGGCAGAATTGGATACCCTTGTCACAATGATACCCAACCCCTTTGTACCTCAGTATCCGAAAATGATAGAGAAGTTCTTTATACCTTATCCGCAAGACTTGCTTGAAATCATTCGAGAATATATAGGCCGGATTATTTCATCCGAGCCGCAATAGCCAGCAATACCCCGAGCACCACACCCAATATCGCTGCAAACAGCACCCGCATTTCTCCCGGCAGGAGGAATGTGATGGTGTGTGCCGGATACCAGAAGAAAGGAATTGTTTTCTTGAAGACAAAATTCCATTGTGCATCCCAATTCAGATGCGTAATGATGCGGGTCATCGGGATAGGAGTGAGGAGGCTGCGAGGCGAACCGCCACAATCCAGGATATGCGTATCCGTAATCTTATGGAATGTCATGAATACCGGAGCGAAAATGGTATTCATAGCAACTGAAATGGCGAGGGCTATCCATAATTTGTCCAGGCAGAATTCTCCGTTTATAATGGCGGCGGCATTTGCCATTCCCATATATTCCATAAATTGCGGCACACCTTTGGAGAAGATTATCATGGCCGCATTGATACCCATTCCCAGCAGTCCCCACACTACGGCACGCGGCAGTACGCCAAATCCTTTTCGGTTATAGACTCCGGCACTGATACGAAGTCCCAGCATCTCACCCAGTGTAGCAAGAATTCCGAATTTAACGAAACTCATTACCATGCCATGTGCAGCGTTGAAAGACTTATACCAATTGTAGATGGATTCACTCACAAAGAATGGCAGGAATATTATCACCAGAACAAAAATAAAGAGGAAGTCTTGTTTTTTCATACAAAAGTCATGTTTTTCATAAATAATGTGGCAAACATACTAAAATTATTCTAATTTAAAAGCAAATAAGTAAATAAAAGAAGTTTTACCAAACAGAACAAAGTGTTTCCCTTAACCGAACAGTGTGTTTCATTAAAGAGAACACTTCGTTTCCCTTAAAAGAACAGTTTGTTTCGATAATGAAAACACTTTGTTTTCTATAGCTAAAACAAAGTGTTCAGCACTGTGAACTAACGAACTATCCCATTAGCTTCCTCAGAAGCCCATATCATAGTCTCGGCACAAAAAAAGTGGGATTCAGAGAAACCTCTGATCCCACTTCATCATAGTAAGCAACGGATAGTTATTTCTTATCCTTCATATATTCATCCGCTTTCTCCTTGGCACGTGCCACGCGCTTGGCTGTATCCGGATGAGAAGAGAACATCTTCTGGAACTTGGATTCCTTCGGTGCCTCCGCTGAAAGTTCAAGCAATTTGTTCAAAGCATTGTACATGGCATACGGATCGAGATTATTCTTGATGCAGAATTCAAAGCCGTAATCATCCGCTTCCGTCTCCTGCTTCTGGGAGTATTGAGCACCTGCCAATGCCTCGGCCATGGCACCCAGTTCAGAATCACTCAATTTGGATACCGTAGAACTTGCCGCACCGGCAGCATTCTTCACAGCCGAACGAAGGTAAGCATTCTTCATCGCATCTTTGGAATCCGTATGGATGACGTGACCTATCTCGTGGCCGACAACTGCCATCACTTCATCATCCGTCATGATGTCCATCAGTCCGGCACAGATGCGTACACTACCATCACCGCACGCAAAGGCATTCACATCTATTACTTCATAAACACCGAAGTTCACCTTCAAGCCGTCCACTTCCTTGATATTTCCGGTCAGCTTCTCCAGGCGCTTGCCGTAATCCGTATCGGGCTTTGTCAGCGGATTGTGCGTATCCATCCATTCCATATATTCCTTGCTCATCGCTGCAATGTCAGCATCGGACAATGAAATGGCCTTGACGGCATCTGTACCAGCTTGGACAACTTTGTTCACATTGATTTTCTTTCCACCGATTTTGAACTGCGCATAGGCAGTGGTGGTACAACTCATTCCACATACTACAGCAGTAATGATGAAGAAGTTCTTTTTCATGTACTTTACGATTTAATTTTAATCCTACTTCGCTTTGTCTATAAAAAAAACCGCCTAATCATTATTAAACGGTTTTCCGAATATCTGTTTAAATCAAGTTTACTTGATGATACCCAATTCCTTGAAACATTTAGTCAATTTTTCTACAGCATAATCCACTTGTTCGACCGTATGGGTAGCCATCAACGCTACACGCACCAGTGTATCTTGTGGAGCACATGCAGGTGGAATAACGGGGTTGATGAAGATACCTTCGTCAAAAGCCAGCTTCGTTACTATAAATGTCTTCTCTGTATCACGCACATAGAGAGGAATGATAGGAGATTCTGTCTCACCGATTTCGAAGCCTGCATCGCGGAACTTCTTCAAGGCATAGTTAGTGATGTCCCACAGACGTTGGATGCGTTCAGGTTCGGACTTGATGATGTGAAGCGCCTCGCGGGCTGCAGCCGTAGCAGCAGGTGTGCTACTTGCCTGGAATATATAGGAACGGGCATTGTGGCGCAGCCAATTGATTACCGCCTTGTCTCCAGCAACAAAACCACCGATGGAAGCCAATGACTTGCTGAATGTACCCATAATCAGGTCTACATCTTCGGTAACACCGAAATGGTCGCACACACCACGGCCTTGTTTTCCGAATACACCCAAGCCGTGAGCTTCGTCCACGTAAATGCTGGCGTTGTATTTCTTCTTCAGGCGGACAATTTCGGGCAGATTGGCCAAGTCACCTTCCATGGAAAATACTCCATCCACAACAATCAGCTTTACAGCATCCAGTTCGCATTTCTGGAGTTCTTTTTCCAAAGCCTCCATATCGTTATGCTTGTACTTCAACTGAGTGGCAAATGCAAGACGGCGGCCATCTACAATGGAAGCGTGATCACGGTCATCACAAATAATATAATCCCCACGGCCTACAACGGCAGGAATAATACCTTCGTTTACAGTAAATCCGGTAGAAAAACAGAGTGCTTCATCTTTTCCTACGAATTCAGCCAATTCCTTCTCCAGTTCAACATGTATATCGAGTGTTCCGTTCAGAAAGCGGGAACCTGCACAACCGGTGCCATATTTTTCTGTGGCAGCTATCGAGGCATCAATGATACGCTTGTCATATGTCAGTCCCATATATGCATTAGAGCCGAACATCAGAACCTTTTTACCATCCATCATTACCTCTGTATCCTGATGGCTGTTAATTGTGCGGAAATAAGGATATACGCCTTTTGCCATAAACTGCTGCGGCAGGTCGTATTTCGCAAATTTGTCTTGTAGTAAACCCATGAAATATCTTTTATATAATGAATATTTAATTCTATTAAATACAAGTCTTAAAAAACAGGGGGCAAAGATAGCAAAATATGTCGGTATATGTTCTATTTACATTAAAAAAACTACTTATACTTATTTTAAAAAGAATTATGTGGTTAATTTTTCAGATATTTATATTACTTTTGCCAGTTGGAAAACCTGCATAGCAACAACCCTTGCATGAACGAAAACAAGAAGAAAATAGCATTCATCATAAATCCCATATCCGGCACTCAGAGTAAGGAGCAGATACTGAAGTGGCTCGATGAAAAGCTGGATAAGGAAAGGTATGCACAAGAAGTGATTTATACCGAACGGGCAGGCCATGCCGTAGAGATAGCGGCACAGAAGGCACAAGAAGATGCACATGCCGTCATCGCCATAGGAGGAGACGGCACCATCAATGAGATAGCTCGCTCACTGGTACATACAAAAACCGCTTTGGGCATCATTCCCTGCGGTTCCGGCAACGGACTTGCCCGCCATCTGCAGATTCCGATGGAGCCGAAAAAGGCCATCGACATCATCAATGACGGACTGATAGACATCATTGACTACGGAAAAATCAACGATGTGCCTTTCTTCTGCACCTGCGGCGTGGGATTCGACGCATTTGTAAGCCTGCAATTCTCCAAGGCGGGAAGGAGAGGACCACTCACTTATCTGGAAAAGACTCTGCTCGAAAGCCTGAAGTACCGTCCGGAAACCTATGAACTGGAAATGGACGGCAGCACCCTGCGATACAAGGCGTTCCTAATAGCCTGCGGAAACGCATCGCAATATGGAAACAATGCGTATATTGCCCCACAAGCCACCTTGAACGACGGACTGCTGGACGTCACCATACTCGAGCCGTTCACTGTGCTCGATGTACCGTCGCTCTCTTTCCAGCTCTTCAACAAGACCATTGACCAGAACAGCCGGATTAAGACGTTCCGTTGCCAGACACTCCGTATTCACCGTTCTAAACCGGGGGTAGTCCACTTTGACGGCGACCCGATGATGATGGGAGAGAATGTAGATGTAAAGATTATGAAGAAAGGACTGCAGGTCATTGTTCCCCGGGATGCGGAAAAAGACACTTCGAATGTCTTGCAGCGGGCACAAGACTATATCAACGGACTGAAACAAATTAATGATGCTTTTGTGGAAGACATCGCCCATAAAAACAAGATGATACTGGATAAAGGCAAAAGGCAATTCAAGAAACTGACAAAAATGTAATGTTGTAAAAAAGGTACTAAAGGAGTTTCTGAAAATAACTTTCCCCTTTTGATGCGCCATATAATATGTTTTATGTATTTTTGCAAAGCCAAAATAGTAAATAAGTAAATCGTCAAACAGTAAATAAAAAGATGTATAGATCACACACCTGCGGAGAACTCCGTATCTCCGATGTTAACAAGCAAGTGACGCTGGCAGGTTGGGTACAGCGCAGCCGTAAGATGGGAGGCATGACTTTCATTGACCTCCGCGACCGTTACGGAATTACCCAATTAGTGTTCAACGAAGAGGTGAATGCCGAACTTTGCGAGCGTGCCAACCGCTTGGGCCGTGAATTCGTAATCCAGGTTAAAGGTACCGTAAACGAACGTTTCAGTAAAAACCAGCATATCCCGACGGGAGACATTGAAATCATCGTATCGGAACTGGATGTTCTGAACTCATCGCTGACCCCTCCCTTCACCATCGAGGAAAATACGGACGGTGGCGACGATATCCGCATGAAGTACCGTTATCTAGACCTGCGCCGTGCCAATGTACGCAGCAATCTGGAGCTTCGCCATAAAATGACAATTGAAGTACGCAAATACCTGGACAGCCAGGGATTCATCGAAGTGGAAACTCCGATTCTGGTAGGCTCCACACCCGAAGGTGCACGCGATTTCGTCGTTCCTTCACGCATGAACCCGGGACAATTCTATGCCTTACCTCAAAGCCCGCAGACACTGAAACAGTTGTTGATGGTTTCCGGTTTCGACCGTTACTTCCAGATAGCCAAATGCTTCCGTGACGAAGACCTGCGTGCCGACCGCCAGCCGGAATTCACACAGATTGACTGCGAAATGTCTTTTGTGGAGCAGGATGACGTCATCAACCTCTTCGAAGGCATGGCCAAATATCTGTTCAAGGAAATCCGTGGCGTAGAGATGAACGAGCCGTTCATGCGCATGCCATGGGCAGACGCCATGAAATATTACGGCAGCGACAAGCCCGACCTCCGTTTCGGCATGAAGTTCGTGGAACTGATGGACATCATGAAGGGACACGGATTCCCGGTATTCGACAATGCCGCCTACATCGGCGGTATCTGCGCAGAAGGCGCCGCACACTATACCCGCAAACAGCTGGATGTACTGACCGAATTCGTGAAAAGACCGCAAATCGGTGCCAAAGGTATGGTATACGCGCGCGTAGAGGCAGACGGCAACGTAAAATCAAGTGTCGACAAGTTCTATGCGCAGGAAGTATTGCAGGAGATGAAGGCTGCTTTCAACGCCAAGCCGGGTGACCTGATTCTGATTCTGAGCGGTGACGATGCCATGAAGACCCGCAAGCAACTGAACGAGTTGCGCCTTGAAATGGGTAACCAACTGGGATTACGCGACAAGAACAAGTTCGTCTGCCTTTGGGTGGTTGACTTCCCGATGTTTGAGTGGAGCGATGAAGAAGGCCGCCTGATGGCTATGCACCACCCGTTCACTCATCCGAAAGACGAAGATATTCCTTTGCTGGATACAGACCCGGCAGCTGTCCGTGCAGATGCATACGATATGGTGTGCAACGGTATTGAAGTGGGTGGAGGTTCCATCCGTATCCACGATGCACAGTTGCAGGCCAAAATGTTCGAGATTCTCGGATTCACTCCGGAGAAGGCTCAGGAGCAGTTCGGCTTCCTGATGAATGCCTTCAAATACGGTGCACCTCCTCACGGTGGTCTGGCATACGGTCTGGACCGTTGGGTCAGCATCTTCGCAGGTCTCGACAGTATCCGCGACTGCATTGCATTCCCCAAAAACAACAGTGGACGCGATGTAATGCTGGATGCACCTTCAGTTATTGACCAGAAGCAGCTGGACGAACTGAATCTGATTGTTGAAGTGAAAGAGTAAAAGCAGGTACAGAGTAGGAGAGTGAAAGAGTCTGCACGCATTTTTCGTTTTGCGGTAATCGGCACGCTGAATGCCTTGATTATGGCTGTTACCGTTTGGGTAATGATGGACGAACTGGACATCAACTATATGCTCTCCAATGTAACCGCATATATACTTGCACAGATACACAACTTCATCTGGTGCAAGTACTGGATATTCCCTACAGAAAAAAAGAGCAACACTTGGCGACAAGTGCTGCTCTTTTCCATAGCTTTCGGAATGGCTTACGGAGCGCAATTCCTTTTCCTCATAGGGCTGGTGGAGGGACTGGACTGCAATGAATACCTTGCCCAGTTCCTGGGATTATTCATCTACGGAAGTGTCAATTTCCTGATGAACAAACGGGTGACATTCCGTTAGTTCTCCCCCAGAGATCCCCGTCGTTATCAGTCAAGAAATCGTTTTGTCAATCCGGCATAGGCATCAATTCTGCGGTCGCGCAGGAAAGGCCACCAACGGCGTACATTTTCCGAGCGTTCCAAGTCCACCTCTACAACGATATTTTCCGGCCGTTCGTTTCCTGCTTGGGCCAGGAACTCGCCTTGCGGTCCGGCCACAAAACTATTTCCCCAAAACAAGATACCATTGGTCTGCATGGAAGGATCCGGCTCATGTCCCACACGGTTCACTGAAACAACCGGCAAGCCGTTGGCCACAGCATGTCCACGCTGGGAGATAATCCAAGCATTGAGCTGACGCGCCTTTTCATCATCCGTATCACTGCTTTCCCAACCGATAGCCGTAGGATATATTAGTATTTCAGCTCCCTTCAGCGCCATCAGACGTGCTGCTTCCGGATACCATTGGTCCCAGCACACCAAAACTCCCAATTTGCCCAAAGATGTCTGAATAGGTTCGAAGCCTATATCACCGGGAGTAAAATAGAATTTCTCATAATAGGCGGGGTCATCAGGAATATGCATCTTCCGGTATTTCCCGGCAATGCTGCCGTCACGTTCAAAAACAACCGCTGTGTTATGATACAATCCGGGAGCGCGTTTCTCGAACAGAGAAGTGACCAGCACAATATCGTTGGCAGCAGCCAACTCTGAATAGAATCCCGTAGAAGGACCGGGAATCGGTTCTGCCAAGTCGAACAACTGCGTGTTTTCCGTCTGACAGAAATACAGAGAGTTATGCAGCTCCTGCAAAACAACCAATTGAGCCCCATGCGCCGCACATGCCTCTATACTTTTGGCCAAATTCATTAAATTAGTCCTGAGGTCCTTGGTATTGGCCTGCTGGATAATACCTACTTTTATTTTTCTTGTCATCTTATTCTATGGTTTATTGTTTTACTATGTATAATCGACATTACTTCAACACCCCTACGGGATATTGCATGGTAACACAATGCAAAGAGCCGTGTTGCTTAATCAAAGCACGGCAATCTATCCCGATAATTTCATAACCGGGAAAAGCCTCCCGCAACACTTCCCCCGCGCGGGCATCATTCTCCGGCTGGCGATAGGTGGGGTAAAGCACTGCATCATTCAGAATCAAGAAATTAGCGTAAGTGGCAGGAAGCCGTTCCCCTTCCTCTTCTATCTTATCGGCCATGGGCAAAGCCAGCAAACGGTAAGGTTCCCCCTTCAACGTACGGAAAGTCTTCAGTTGCTCCTCCATGCGATGCAGTTCTTCGTAATGCTCATCATCCGCATCCTTGCATTGTACATAGGCTATCGTGTCGGCAGGGCAGAAACGGGCCAGCGTGTCTATATGACTGTCCGTATCGTCACCTGCCAAATAACCGTGGTCCAGCCAAAGAACACGTTGCAGGTGAAAAACGGAACGAAGATATTCCTCAATTTCCACCCGGTTCATCTGTCCGTTCCGGTTAGGCGAAAGCAGGCATTCGGAGGTGGTGAGCAACGTACCCATGCCGTCACTTTCGATGGAACCGCCTTCAAGGACAAACCCCAAGCGATTTACATACTTTCCTTTCATCACTTCCGACTCCACCGCACGACGCGTAATCAAATTATCCTTATCGGATGCAAACTTCAATCCCCACCCGTTGAACTTAAAGTCGAGCAGAGATACACCGTCAGCATCCAGTAGGGTGATGGCTCCATGGTCGCGTGCCCAAGTATCATTCGTCTCACACTTCAGGAAACGGACATTTTCCATATTCACCCTGCCGAGAATCTGTTTCTTCACCTCATCCGGTTCTGGGGTTACAATCAGCAATGTCTCCCGGGCGGCTATTTCGTGGGCAATGGCTACAAAACATTCCTGCACTTCGTCCAACATATAGGTCCAGTCTGTACCCGCATGGGGCCATGTAAGCTGTATGCCGCTTTGCAAAGCCCATTCGGCAGGCAAGTGGGGAGCACGTGTCTCTACCTGAAAAGTCATATTCTTGCCAAAACGCACCTGACAGTCCTTCTCTGCGGCACCACCCAGCGGCAGTCCTACAAAATATCCCATATTATTTATCTTTTCTAATTCGTTACTTTTTAAGTTAGCAGAGAGAGGGAGAATAAACCTTAGGTTTAGAATTGCCAAACCTCTACTTCAGACTTCTAAACCTCTACTCTATGATTGTAAACCTCTACTCGTCAATTATCACTTATCTTCCTTCGGTTTCCGGTCGAAGAATGGATTCTTGGAGGATGCACTCACCGGAATGGCAAAGACAGTCTTGCATCCTTTCAGCCAATCCAAACGCTGAGCGGCAAGTCCGGCAGAAAACATGACACGGGTATCCACCCTCAAATCGGCAGCCATGGCACAAGCCGAACCTACAGCTATCCCTACATCCACCGTATTCAAAGCACAAGGTACTCCCTCCGGACGACCGGCACAAGTGGGAAAACCGCAGTGTCCGCAATTCAAACCTTGCGTCTGCTCGCGCGTACCTATTATAATTACACATTCAGCCTGCAAAATGTTGTCCGCATCACGGAGAAAGAACTTCATACCGTGCTCTTCAACCATAGCGACCATCTTTTCAGACAGCTTCTTAATGTCTTCACCCGTAACCAGCGCAGCTTCAATCACATCAATACCTTTTCCTTTCGGTGCCGTGCGCGCAGCAGTCAGCATTTGCCTTGCCACGTCAAGCACATGTTCGTGGCGGCAATCCCGTTCATTCTGTATCATAGTCTTTCTTTCCTGAATTAATTAGTGCGTCAAAGATAGCACAAATATTTTTTTGCACTATCTTTGCGATACAGAAAGATTAAAGGAACACCATGCTGCAAATAGAAAATGCCAGTATCGCCTACGGCAACGATATACTTTTCTCGGGTTTCAACCTGCAATTGGAAAGGGGAGAGATAGCCAGTATCTCCGGCCCTTCGGGATGCGGAAAGTCGTCACTGCTGAATGCCATACTTGGATTTACTCCGTTAAAAGAAGGACGCATCGTCTTGAACGGCATTCTGCTGGATAAAGGAAACGTCGACGTTGTCCGTAAGCAGACTGCATGGATTCCACAAGAACTGGCATTGCCGCTGGAATGGGTAAAGGACATGGTACAATTGCCCTTCGGTTTAAAGGCAAACCGGGGTACACCCTTTTCTGAAACCCGTTTATTTGCATGTTTCGAGGATTTGGGTCTGGAACAAGAGTTATATTACAAACGGGTGAACGAAATATCCGGAGGCCAACGCCAACGGATGATGATAGCCGTAGCCTCAATGATTGGCAAACCACTGACCATTGTCGATGAACCGACTTCCGCTCTCGACTCCGGTTCCGCGGAAAAAGTACTCTCTTTCTTCCGCAGGCAGACAGAAAATGGAAGTGCCATACTGACCGTATCCCATGACAAAAGATTCGCCAACGGATGTGACCGACATATAATCATGAAATAACATACACACTATTGGGAACCATAGATATATCATACCTCAGCCTGGGCATCGGATTATTGCTATTATTAATACCGCTGTTTTACATCTGGAAGTTCAAGACCGGACTGTTGCGCGCTACTGTGATAGGTACGGCACGCATGATTGTCCAGTTGTTCTTCATCGGCATATACTTGAACTACCTCTTTTTATGGGATAACCCGTGGATAAACTTTCTATGGGTAATTGTCATGATATTTGTAGCATCGCAGACGGCATTGGCACGAACACAATTGAAGAGGAAGATTCTGCTCCTGCCCATATCCGCAGGTTTCTTATGCAGTGTAGTATGTGTAGGCTTGTACTTTATCGGAATAGTACTGAGAGTGGAAAACGTATTCAGCGCCCGGTATTTCATCCCTATTTTCGGCATACTGATGGGCAACATGCTATCCAGTAACGTCATAGCCCTCAACACCTATTATAGTGGACTGAAACGGGAACAACAGCTTTACCGGTATCTTCTCGGCAATGGTGCTACAAAAGCGGAAGCACAGGCACCTTTCATCCGCCAAGCCATCATCAAATCCTTCAGTCCGCTGATTGCCAATATATCCGTGATGGGGCTGGTTGCTTTTCCGGGAACCATGATTGGCCAGATATTGGGTGGCAGCAGCCCGAATGTGGCCATCAAATATCAGATGATGATTATGGTCATCACCTTTACCGCCTCCATGCTGTCACTGATGATTACAATCTCTCTGGCTTCCCGCAAGTCGTTCGATGCCTACGGCAAGCTACTGCCGGTGATGGTAGAGAAGAAGGGAAAAAAGGAGCATAAATAACTTCAACGGTGGTGGGCATCCAGTTTTCCGGGGAGATAGCGTAGCTGCACATATTGTACGCCCGGTTTCACAAAGCCGCTGTCCAACATCACTTTCTTTACACGGAATTCTTCAAGCCTATACTGCAGGTAACTTTTGATGCGTTGACTTTGCGGCTTGGTATATGCCAGCAGATTAACTTTTCCCAGCGAATCAATCTCTACCCTTGCCTTGACGGTGCGTAGAGAAAGAGGACCGTCTTTTTTCTTAGCCTGATAATCTTTATCCTTGTCTACCCAAAAGATAGCCGTAGCCTTGGGAGTAGTATCTACCGGCTCCTCCATATCCTCAGATACATCTTTACCGGAACAGTTCGTATCCTGACAAGACAATAACGATAAAAGGAAAAGAAACAAAACAAGTAATGTTTTCATAATAAAGGAGATTAATGTGTCCAACTAATCAAACGTACCCGATGAAGCATATATTATCGGATATATAAAATGTTCTTCACCTTCCGTTTGCGGTTGTTCAAACAATTGTTTGTAGATAGGTTCCGGCTCTGTTTCAGAGAAAAAATCTGCATCAGCAGGATAAATACCATAATACCACCAGGGAGTTCCTTCCATATTATAAGGCTCAATACCCTCGATTACAAACTTATATAATCCAACTGTATCACCATCTTTTATAATGCTTGTATAGGTTCCATAATTGGTCCCCATATTATATCTCAATCCTTTTAAAGGAGCATATTCTTCTTCAGTAAACTCGCCTGCTACATATTTTTTTCTTTTGCATGCAAAAGGAATCTCATATTTTCCTCCATCAGGAGAAAGAATAAAAGGATTGGGTCCATCAACCTCTATTGTATATTCATATTCTACTCCGACTTTTGATAACACCTCGACCAGTTCGTATGCAATATTACTGGCATCGGCGGGAGGGTTGAGCAAAGTTGTTTTTTTCACCAATAAGGTGTATTCATACCCCTTGCTATAATCAAACCCGGCAATTCCTAAAAAGTCCAACGCTTCATATTCATTTTTACCTTCCTCCTTTACCAACATACAATCAATGAAATGATCACTTCCCCAAGGCTGGTAAGTGCCAATCTCGGAAGAGACCTTCATTTTAATGTTTTCTACATTGTCTTGTGGAGTATCACTGTTACAAGAGGTCACACCAATTATAATCAAGAGCGATAAAATTCCGAATAGTTTTTTAGTTTTCATAGATTTAGTTTTATAATAATCGCTCGCAAAGATAGTCTTTTTCGTGATAAAACATTTTTCGATAAGAGTTTTTGTTGGAAGAAAACCGTCTATTACTCAAATTTGTTACTGATATTTTATAAAAAGAATAAAAAACATTCTCAATCCATTGCTTTTTACTATATTTGCAACCAAATTTTCTGTTCACAATGAAAATTAAGGAATTAGTAAGCGCCCTTGAACGGTTCGCGCCTCTGCCATTGCAAGACGGATTTGATAATGCCGGCCTGCAAATCGGATTGACTATAAATCCATCACGGGCAGGGATTATGTGGAACGTTGTATCTTGAAAGCCATCAAGAATGACATCGTTGTTTATGCTGCGCACACTAACCTGGATAATGCACCGGGAGGAGTGAACTTCAAGATTGCCGAGAAAATCGGTTTGAAGAATGTCCGTATCCTGGAAGCCAAGGAAAATGCGCTGGTAAAGCTGACCACATTTGTACCGACCGCCCAAGCGGAAGACGTGAGGAAAGCCTTGTTCGACGCTGGATGCGGCAATATCGGCAACTATGATTTGTGCAGTTATAACATGGAAGGCGAGGGGACATTCCGAGCCCGGGAAGGTGCCACCCCATACTGTGGAGCGATAGGGGAGCTGCATACCGAACGTGAAGTACGTATTGAGACAATCATACCCGCCTACAAAAAAGCGGCAACTGTCAAGGCACTGCTTGCGGCACATCCATATGAAGAACCGGTCTATGATATTTATCCCTTGCAAAACTCATGGCCACAAGCCGGAGCCGGTGTCATTGGCGAATTGGAAGTACCGGAGACAGAACTTGAATTCCTGAAACGGATAAAGAAAACCTTCGAAGTAGGGTGTCTCAGACATAACAAACTCCTCGGGCGGGAAATACAGACTGTTGCATTATGTGGCGGCGCCGGCGCTTTCCTAATGCCGCTTGCCATCCGCAACCGTGCAGATGTCTTTATCACCGGCGAGATAAAATACCATGACTATTTCGGACATGATACCGATATATTATTGGCTGAAATAGGGCATTATGAAAGTGAGCAATATACGAAAGAAATATTTTATACAATAATCCGGGATTTGTTTCCTCATTTTGAGGTCCAAATGACCAAAGTGAATACAAACCCCATAAAATACATGTAAGTAAAATGGCTAAAGAAGCAAAAAAAGATCCTCAGGAATTAACCGTAGAACAGAAGTTGAAAGCTTTGTTCCAATTGCAGACAATGCTGTCCAAAATCGATGAAATCAAGACGTTGAGAGGTGAACTTCCACTGGAAGTACAGGACTTGGAAGACGAAATAGCCGGTCTGAGTACCCGTATAGACAGAATCAAGGCAGAAGTTGCCGAGTTGAAATCCTCCATTGCAGGAAAGAAAGTTGAAATTGAAACCGCAAAGGCTTCTGTAGCTAAATATAAAGACCAGCAGGACAACGTACGCAACAACCGCGAATATGACTTCTTAAGCAAGGAAATCGAATTCCAGACATTGGAAATCGAACTCTGCGAAAAGCGTATCAAGGAATTTGCCGCACAAGAGGAAGAAAAATCTCAAGAAGTAGCAGAAAGCACTGCTGCTCTGGAAGAAAGACAAAAAGACCTCGACGTAAAGAAGAGCGAACTGGACGAAATCATCTCCGAGACCAAGCAAGAGGAAGAGAAGCTGAGAGACAAAGCCAAAGAACTGGAAACAAAGATTGAACCCCGTCTGCTTCAGTCCTTCAAACGTATCCGTAAGAATTCACGCAATGGACTGGGTATTGTATACGTACAGCGTGATGCTTGCGGTGGTTGCTTCAACAAGATTCCGCCCCAGAGACAATTGGACATCCGCTCACGCAAGAAAATTATCGTTTGCGAATATTGTGGCCGTATCATGATTGACCCGGAATTAGCAGGTATAACTCCCGAACAGAAAGTGGAAGTTGTAAAGGAAAAGCCAGTAAGAGCCAAAAGAAAAATCGTACATATCGGCTCAGATAATTAAAAATAGAACATTTTCTATATATAAAACGGCAATAGTAAAGCACCTATTGCCGTTTTTTTGTTAAATAAGCTCATAAAAACCTGCTATTAGAGAAAAAAGAAGTAGTTTTGTTGCTTGAAAAATTAATAGAATTAAATTAAAAAGCATGAGACTAAACAAATTATTCATACTCTATTCACTTTTCGGAATATTGATGGCATCGTGCATAAAAGATGAAGCACCCAATGCTGAAGCTGATATAACAGGCATCTCTTTTGAAGAAGATGTACTGGCAAGCGCTCGTTTCAATTTAAATCCGTCTTACAATGATAATCTGCAGGCCTACCCCATATTAGTAAAAGTAAAAGAGGGCACTCCTTTAAACAAACTATCCCCCCTGTTTGAGTTGACGCCGGGCGCTACCATTAGTCCGGAAAGTGGTAGTGAACACGATTTCTCTGACGGAAAAAGGGTAAAGTATACCGTAACTTCTGAGAACAAGGCTTGGCAGCGAGTATATTCCATCGGTGTACGCGAACAATCGGTATCAGACATCCCAAATGAATTCCATTTTGAAGACATACGACTTATCAATGGAATTAACCCCAAATACAAATATCAGGAGTTCTATGAAGAACAAGACGGATTGGAACTGACATGGGCCAGTGGAAATGAAGGATTCAACTGGGCAGCCAGTTCATCAGCTACTGAAAATTACCCTACGTCACAATATGACAATGGTAAAAACGGAAAGTGTGCCAAATTAGAAACTCGGCTTACCGGCTCTCTGGGAGCAATGGTAGGTATGCCGATAGCTGCTGGAAATTTGTTTATCGGTGAGTTTGATATGACGAATGCTCTCACCAGCCCATTGAAAGCCACACATTTCGGCACTCCTTTCTGTTATAAGCCCTCACGTCTAAAAGGTTGGTACAAGTACAAAGCCGGTGAACGTTTTTATGAAAACGGTGGATACACCGACCGTAAAGATGTGATGAACATCTATGCAATCTTTTATGAAGGCGAAAGTTACAACGAAGCAGGAGAAGTTACGGAAGTAATATTGGATGGAAATCTGCCAAACCAGAACTATGAACATCCCAGTATGGTAGCTTTAGCTCTAATATCCAATCCCCACGAAACCGATGATTGGGAAGCTTTCGACATTCCTTTTGACTATCAGAGATATGGAAAAGAAATAGATGAAACCAAACTGGCAAAAGGAAAATATAAACTAAGTATCATTTTTGCATCCAGCAAGAACGGTGCAACTTTCGAGGGTGCGCCCGGAAGTACCCTTTTAGTGGATGATGTGGAACTGATTTTCGAATAAGAACCCTGTAGAATTGGAATACAACATGATAAAGAAAATAGTAGCATTTATCGCATTGGCAGTTTACATGCAAACCGCCCTATACGCTCAAGAGAATCAGAATCGTACGCTTATAAACGCTGCCCTGCACGGATGGGAATATGAGATAAGGGCCGGTGTCAGCATCGGTGGTACTTCCCCGCTTCCATTGCCCGTAGAAATACGGAGTATCGATGCCTACAATCCTACTTTAGCTCTTATGCTGGAAGGAAATGCCATCAAGTGGTTAGGAAAAACTAAAAAATGGGGAGTAATAACCGGGGTAAGACTGGAAACCAAAAATATGATTACCAAAGCGACAGTAAAGAACTATGGCATGGAAATCATAGGAAATGACGGTAACCGCTTGAAAGGTAACTGGACGGGAGGAGTAAAAACCAAAGTACGCAATGCCTACATTACTGTCCCCGTACTTGGAGCATATAAAATCAACTCACGATTGCGAGCCAAAGCAGGTGCATATGTATCCTACCTGATGGATGAGGAATTCTCCGGATATGTATATGAAGGTTATCTGCGTGAAGGTAATCCTACCGGAAAGAAAGTCAACTTCTCCGACGGTGCCATTGCCACTTACGACTTTTCGGATGATTTGCGCAAGTTTGCCTGGGGCGTGCAAGCTGGTGTAGACTGGCGTGCCTTCAAACATCTGAGTGTATTTGCCGACCTTACATGGGGATTGAATGATATTTTCAAGAAAGATTTCAATACAATTACCTTTGCCATGTATCCCATCTACTTGAATGTGGGTTTCGGGTATGCCTTCTAAGATACTCGGGTATACCGAGTAAATACTCATAAACAAATAAAGGTTTAGGTTGTTATCAATCCCATAAAAAGATAACCACCTAAACCTTTATTTATGAATATAAAAGCTTGGAGCACCGCGTTGCTCATATTATGCCTATGTCCTGCGGCTATGGCACAGAAAGCCAACCGCTATCTTGAGAAACCACTCCCACAAGGCTGGGGAAAGGATGTCTCCCATGCCATTCCCGGAGATGACAATCTGTTCAGCAGACAGATACCACCCATTGACGACAAGTGGTGGAAAGCCTTCGATGACCCGATGCTGGATTCATTGATTACGGTAGCCTCCACTCAAAACTATTCCGTACTTTCTGCCATGGCCCGTATGGATATGGCTAAATCCAACCTGCGGATAGAACGCGGCAGCTTTTTCCCTTCCATCTCATTGGACGGAGGATGGGCACGGCAGCAAAGCAGCGGCAATGTCAACGCACTTCCGCAATCCATTACCGGTGCATACAGTGCCTCGCTCAACGCCAGTTGGGAGCTGGACGTATTCGGAAGTATCCGCCAACGGGTAAAGGCACAGCGGGAAACCTTCATGGCAAGCAAGGAGGAATATACCTCTGTCATGGTATCCCTCTGTGCCCAGATAGCTTCTGCCTACATCGGACTCCGCGAACTGCAGCAAGAGCTAAGTGTAGTGACCCACAATTGCCATACCCAGGCAGCCGTACTTAACATTACCGAAGTACGCTACAAAACCGGACTGGTGTCCAAACTGGACGTTTCACAAGCCAAATCCGTATATTACAGTACCAAAGCCTCCATCCCACAACTGGAGGCAGGCATCAACCAATACATCACGACGCTCGCAATCTTACTCGGTACTTACCCCCAGCATATCCGCCCCATATTGGAGAAGCCCGGCAAACTGCCCGACTATATGGAACCCATAGGCATCGGTGTTCCTGCCGACCTGCTGCTCCGCCGCCCCGATATACGGCAAGCCGAACGCCAAGTCAACGCGCAGGCGGCAACACTCGGCGCATCTCAAAGTGACTGGCTGCCGCAAGTGTTCCTAAAAGGTTCCATCGGCTATTCCTCCCATGACTTGAAGGACTTGACTAAACGGAACAGTATGACGTTTGAAATTGCTCCAAACATCAGCTGGACCTTATTCAGCGGTACCAAACTGGTGAATGCCACCCGTCTGGCACGTGCCCAGCTCGATGAATCCATTCACCAGTTCAACCAGACAGTGCTTACCGCCGTGCAGGAAACGGATAATGCCATGAACTCCTATCGCAACTCCATCCAACAGATTGTTGCCATGCGCGAAGTATGCAACCAGGGAGAAGAAACTCTGAAACTCTCCCTCGATTTGTACAAACAAGGACTTACTCCCTTCCAGAACGTACTGGACGCACTACGCTCACTCCTGACATACGAAAATCAGCTGGTGCAGGCACAAGGCAGCTCCTTGCTGCATCTGATAGCCTTATACCAGGCATTGGGAGGTGGATATGAAATGAATCAGAAATAAGAATATAAACTAAACCGAACCGTATATGAAAAATCAAATGTACATCACCCTGCTCATCCTGCCATTGCTGGCAACGGGATGCGGGGGAAGGAAAGAAACGGCACAAACGATGCCCGTTCCCGAGATAAGCGTGGCCCGTCCGACAGTGCAGAACATTACGCTGACGAAAGAATATCCGGGCTACCTGACTTCTGAAAAGACCGTAGACCTGGTAGGCAGAGTCAGCGGAACCTTACAGACCATCGCTTACGCTCCCGGCAGCCGGGTACGCCAGGGACAAGTACTTTTTGTCATCGAACCGACAGTCTATCAAGACAATGTGCGGCAGGCAGAAGCAGAACTCAACACTGCCCGCGCCAACCTGGAATACGCCCAAAACAACTACACACGTATGCAGGAAGCCATGAAAAGCGATGCTGTAAGCCGTATACAAGTGCTGCAAGCACAATCCAACGTGGCAACTTCGCAGGCTGCAGTGAGCAATGCGGAAGCAGCCCTGAACACAGCACGCACCAATCTGAGCTACTGCACCGTCCGTGCTCCCTTCGACGGCACCGTAAGCCGTAACCTGGTGGATGCCGGAGGCTATGTAGGCGGCAGCGTGCAGCCCGTCACATTGGCAACCATCTACAAAGACGACCATTTGTACACCTACTTCAATGTGGCAGACAACCAATGGCTCTCCATGCTGATGCAGCAGGGAGACAGTATCCCCCGGCAAGTGAGTGTCAGCCTGGGTAAAGACGAACTCCTCACTTATCCCGCACAGCTGGACTATCTTTCGCCCAACGTAGACTTGAACACCGGAACTTTGAACATCCGCGCCCGTCTCGACAACCCTAAAGGACTGTTGAAAAGCGGCCTCTACGTCAGCATCACCTTGCCCTACGGAGAGCAACAGCAGGCCATCCTGCTGCCGGACGCCTCCATCGGTACCGACCAGTTGGGGAAATACATATACGTAGTCAACGATTCGAATATAGTGCGCTACCGCCATATAGAAACCGGACAACTGATAGGGGACAGCCTGCGCCAGATAAGGGCAGGCATCACTCCCCGGGAGCGCTACGTCACCAAAGCACTGATGAAGGTAAGGGATGGAATGAAAGTACATCCCATTGACAACTAATATGAATTGATTAATACCAAAGCCTATGTTTTCAAAATTCTTCATAGACCGTCCTATCTTTGCTACCGTATTGGCGCTGCTCATCGTCGTAGCAGGACTGGTCACACTGGGCATCCTGCCCATTGCCCAATATCCGGACATCACACCACCCACCGTGCAGGTCAGTGCCGTATATCCCGGAGCCAATGCGCAGACGGTGGCACAAACCGTCGGCATCCCCATCGAGCAGCAAGTCAACGGAGTGGACGGAATGCTTTACATGTCCTCCAACTCCAGCTCATCGGGCGCTTACTCTCTTACCATTACTTTTGCCGTAGGCACAGACATTGATATGGCTACCGTGCAGGTCCAGAACCGGGTAAGCGTGGCCCAGTCGTCACTGCCTACTCCCGTTGTGGTGCAAGGCGTCACTGTGCAGAAACAGTCATCGAACATCGTGATGTTCCTCACGATGACGTCGGACAGCAAAGACTACGACGGACTTTACCTCAGCAACTATGCCAAGCTGAATCTCGTAGACCAGTTAACACGCGTGCCCGGTGTAGGCGCCGTCAATGTGATGGGAGCAGGGGACTACTCCATGCGTATCTGGCTCGACCCTGCCGCCATGCGCATCCGCTATCTTTCGCCGGCCGATGTATACCAAGCTATCCAATCACAGAATGTGGAGGTCAGCGCAGGTAACGTAGGGCAACCCATCGGCACAGACAATAAAAATGCCTATCAATACAGCCTGACCGTAAAAGGGCGCCTTACCTCACCCGAAGAGTTCGGCAACATTATCCTGCGTACCGAAACCGGAGGGAAGATACTCCGTCTGCGCGACGTGGCGCATATCGACCTGGGCTCGGCCTCTTACAGCGTAGTATCCCAACTGGACGGGAAACCCACCGCTGCCATCGCTATCTATCAGCAACCTGGCAGCAACTCGCTGGACGTTTCCAAAGGAGTAAAGGCAAAAATGCAGGAACTCTCGCAAAATTTCCCTGCAGGCATACAATACAATGTAACCCTGGACACTACGGATGTCATTCATGCTTCCATAGACGAAGTGATGGTGACGTTCCTTGAAACAACCCTGCTGGTAGTTCTCGTCATCTTCCTGTTCCTGCAGAACTGGCGGGCGGTCGTCATTCCCTGCATCACTATTCCGGTATCACTCATCGGCACACTGGCCGTCATGTCCTTGTTCGGCTTCTCCATCAATACGCTGACACTATTCGGACTGATACTTGCCGTGGCCATCGTGGTAGATGATGCCATTGTGGTGGTGGAGAACTCCACGCGTCTGCTGGACACGGGGCGCTACACCTCCCGCCAGGCTGTGACCGAAGCGATGGGAGAGATTACCGGCCCCATTGTCGGGGTAGTGCTGGTGCTGCTTGCCGTATTTATCCCGACAACACTCGTCAGCGGCATATCAGGACAACTGTATAAACAGTTTGCCTTGACCATTGCAGCCAGCACCGTACTTAGCGGATTCAACTCATTGACCCTTACTCCGGCACTCTGTGCCTTGATGCTGCAACCTACCCGGCCTTCCAAAAATCCCCTATATCGGGGGTTCAACCATCTGTACGACAAGACACAAGGAGTCTACGACCGGATAGTGGAGTACCTGCTCCAACGCCCTGTCGCTTCCATCGTTTCATATGCGGTTTTCACATTGATTGCTGTCCTGCTGTTTGTCAAATGGCCGTCCACATTTGTTCCGGAAGAAGATGACGGCTATTTCCTCGCAGTGGTACAGCTTCCCCCTGCATCGAGCCTGGAGCGCACCCAAGCCGTAGGAAAGCAGATAAATAAGATTCTCGATTCTTACCCCGAAATAAAGGACTACATCGGCATATCCGGCTTCTCCGTGATGGGAGGTGGAGAGCAAAGCAATGCGGCCACTTACTTCATCGTACTGAAAAACTGGAATGAACGCAAGGGAAAGGAACATACGGCTGAAGCCGTAGTACAGCGCTTCAATATGGAAGTATATGGCATCCAGGAAGCAGAGATATTTGCCATGGTCCCGCCTGCCATCCCCGGACTGGGAGCTACCGGAGGCCTGCAACTCCAATTGGAAGACCGCCACAACCTCGGCGCCACCGAGATGCAGCGTGCTGTAGAGACCTTGATGGAGCATTACCGCAATTATCCGGCACTGGCATCGGTCAGCAGCCAGTACCAAGCCAATGTACCGCAATATTTTTTGAATATAGACCGCGACAAGGTACAGTTGATGGGTATCCCGCTGAACAGTGTATTCACCGCCTTGGGTTACTATATGGGGGAGGCCTACGTCAACGACTATGTACAGTTCGGACACATCTACCAAGTGAAATTGGGGGCGGGCGACCGTGCCCAGCGTGTCATCGACGATGTTCTGAAATTGAGCGTTCCCAATGCATCGGGAGAAATGGTACCTTTCTCTTCCTTCACCCGGGTGGAAGAGCAGTTAGGCATGGACCAGATAAACAGATATAACATGTACTCCACAGCAGCCGTGACCTGCAATGTGGCTCCGGGCAGTAGTTCGGGAGAGGGTATCCGGCAAATGGAAAGTCTAATCAAAGAGCATCTCGGAGACGAGTTCGGCTATGAATGGACTTCGGTAGCCTATCAGGAGACGCAGGCGGGAACCACGACGACTGTCGTATTCGTCATGGCACTGCTGGTTGCCTTCCTTGTACTCGCCGCACAATACGAAAGCTGGACCAGTCCGGTAGCTGCCGTAATGGGACTTCCGGTTGCACTGCTCGGTGCCATGCTGGGATGCTATGTCATGGGGACTCCGGTCAGCATCTACACACAAATTGGAATCATTCTGCTTGTCGCCTTGTCTGCCAAAAACGGTATTCTGATTGTGGAGTTTGCACGTGACTTTCGTGCACAAGGCAATTCAATCCGCGATGCGGCATTCCAGGCCGGACATATCCGCCTGCGACCTATTCTGATGACATCGCTTGCATTCGTATTCGGGGTTATGCCGCTGCTTTTTGCAACCGGAGCAGGGGCGGGAAGCCGTATTGCACTGGGAGCCGCCGTAGTGTTCGGTATGGCACTGAATACCTTGCTTGCCACGGTCTATATTCCTAATTTCTACGAATTGATGCAGAAGTTGCAGGAGAAGTTCAGTAAGAAACAATAGGGAGGATGAGCTACAAGTTATGGATTATGGGTTATAGGCTATCACACTTATAGCTCATAATCCATAACTCATTTTAGCAACTTGCTGCTAAAAGTTGTATCTTTGCGTGCGAATTGCCTCTTAAAGAAATTGAAGTTATGAAAGCATATTTCATCGCCATACTTACCTTATTCACTTGTATAGCTACCGTCGTCCGGGCGCAGCAAATGTCTGAACTTGAAAACCGGATTGACAGTCTGCTCAATGGCAAGAAAGCCACCGTTGGTATAGCCGTATGGACAGACAAAGGAGACATGCTCCGGTATAACGACCATGTACACTTCCCCTTGCTCAGTGTATTCAAATTCCATGTGGCACTGGCCGTACTGGACAAGATGGATAAGCAAAGCATCAGTCTGGACAGCATTGTTTCCATAAAGGCATCCCAAATGCCGCCCAATACCTACAGCCCCCTGCGGAAGAAGTTTCCCGACCAGGATTTCACGATTACGCTTAGGGAACTGATGCAATACAGCATTTCCCAAAGCGACAACAATGCCTGCGACATCTTGATAGAATATGCAGGAGGCATCAAACATATCAATGACTATATCCACCGGTTGAGTATCGACTCCTTCAACCTCTCGGAAACAGAAGACGGCATGCACTCCAGCTTCGAGGCTGTATACCGCAACTGGAGTACTCCTTCCGCTATGGTCCGACTACTGAGAACGGCTGATGAAAAAGAGTTGTTCTCCAACAAGGAGCTGAAAGACTTCTTGTGGCAGACCATGATAGATACTGAAACCGGTGCCAACAAACTGAAAGGTATGTTGCCAGCCAAAACCGTAGTAGGACACAAGACCGGCTCTTCCGACCGCAATGCCGACGGTATGAAAACTGCAGATAATGATGCCGGCCTCGTTATCCTTCCCGACGGCCGGAAATACTACATTGCCGCCTTCGTCATGGACTCATACGAGACGGATGAGGACAATGCGAACATCATCGCCCGCATATCACGCATGGTATATGATGCGATGAGATGAGAGAGGCAAGGGGGCTATTGGTAGCTCCTCCTATAAGTTTTGATACTCGGGTATATCCTGCAGAAAAGTATAGCTGTTGTGCTCGTAATCTATGCGGCAACAATAATGCTGAAGCCCGTTGCTGACAATCAGATAATCCACTTTCAGCACCATGTTGTAGCGGGTAATCTGGTCGAAAACCTTTTGGGTGATTTCTATTTCAGGCGCCTTGTATTCCACAATCATCCGGGCGGTAAGGTCGCGTCGATAGAGCACTGTATCACAGCGTTTCTTTGTACCGTTCAGCTGTACCTGCACCTCATTTGCCATAAGCGCCTGCGGATACCCCTTGTGAGCAAGAAGAAAGTGGACGAAGTGCTGCCGCACCCATTCTTCAGGGGTCAAGGCGACATAACGACGACGGATTACATCGAAAATAACATTTTTTCCGTTCCTTGCGGCAATTTTAGCATCGAATGCTGGTAGGTTTAACGATAACATTTACTACATTTGTAAGTTAAATAATGGTTCCCGTCTTTTGGGAACACAAATTTAATGAAATCTTATGAAAACAAAAGAAGAAATCGTAGCCAATTGGCTGCCCCGTTACACAAAGCGTAACCTGGAGGATTTTGGAGAGTACATTCTGTTGACCAACTTCAACAAGTACGTAGAGATTTTCGCAGAAAAGTTCAATGTTCCCATTCTCGGTAAAGATGCCAACATGATATCTGCCAGTGCAGAAGGAATGACCATCATTAATTTTGGTATGGGAAGTCCTAATGCCGCCATTATCATGGACTTGCTGAGTGCTATCAAGCCCAAGGCATGTCTGTTTCTGGGTAAGTGCGGCGGTATAGACAAGAAAAATAGAATAGGGGACCTCATCCTTCCCATTGCCGCCATCCGTGGCGAGGGTACCTCCAACGACTACTTCCCACCTGAAGTCCCGTCACTCCCGGCATTTATGCTGCAACGTGCCGTTTCTTCTGCCATCCGCGATTATGCCCGTGACTACTGGACCGGTACCGTATACACCACCAACCGCCGCATTTGGGAACATGACGAGGAATTCAAAGAATATCTGAAGAAAACCCGTGCCATGGCTGTCGATATGGAAACGGCAACCCTATTCAGCTGCGGTTTTGCCAATCATATTCCCACGGGAGCTCTTCTGCTGGTTTCAGACCAACCGATGATTCCGGAAGGTGTAAAAACCGATAAAAGCGACAATCTGGTGACCCAGAATTATGTAAAGGAGCATGTTGAAATCGGCATCGCATCCTTGCGCATGATTATTGATGAAAAGAAAACCGTAAAACACTTGAAGTTCGACTGGTAATCCGTTACGGGACATCCCTCGTATAGCACTTACTTTATTATATGGCAAAACAAGAAACAACCTGTGATGATATTCTAAAAGAGTTGAGAGCCAAGCAATACCGCCCCGTCTACTATCTCATGGGCGAGGAATCGTATTACATAGACCTCATCTCCGACTATATTGTAGACAACGTTCTCACTGACACCGAAAAGGTATTCAACCTGACCGTAGTCTACGGTGCAGATGTCGATATAGCCACTGTCATCAATGCGGCCAAGCGCTATCCGATGATGTCCGAACGCCAGGTCGTAGTCGTAAAGGAAGCGCAGGCCATCCGCAACATGGAGGAGCTTTCATACTACCTGCAAAAACCGTTGAACTCCACCATTCTTGTTCTATGCCACAAACATGGGGTGCTGGACAGAAGAAAGAAGCTGGCGGCCGAAATAGAGAAGGTGGGAGTTCTATTCGAATCCAAGAAGGTGAAGGATGCCCAGTTACCGGCATTCATCACCTCATACATGAAGCGCAAAGGTGTAGACTTGGATCCTAAAGCCACCTCCATGCTTGCCGATTTCGTAGGTACGGACCTCAGCCGCCTTACAGGAGAACTGGAAAAACTGATTATAACTCTTCCAAAAGGTCAGACACGCGTCACCCCCGAACAGATAGAACGTAACATCGGAATCAGTAAGGATTATAATAACTTTGAACTTCGCAGTGCCATTGTAGAAAAAGACATACTAAAGGCCAATAAAATAATAAAATATTTTGAAGAAAATCCGAAAACAAACCCTATCCAGATGACTTTATCTTTACTTTTCGGCTTCTTCTCCAACTTGATGTTGGCTTATTATGCACCCGAAAAGACGGAGCAGGGTATTGCCAGTTTCATAGGATTAAAGACTCCCTGGCAGTCGCGCGAATACCTAAGTGCCATGCGCCGTTACAGCGGAGTAAAGACCATGCAGATAATCGGAGAAATTCGATATGCAGATGCCAAATCCAAAGGAGTAGGAAATTCCTCCCTAAGCGATGGAGATATCCTCCGGGAATTGGTCTTTAAGATTCTACATTAACTTCCATACAGCATCCTTTTCCATAAAAGGGGAAAAGCATAAAACAGACTGATTTAATATCATTATGTCATTTTTAGGGGGATTTATCCCCCTTTTTTCTATTTCGGTCCTTAGCATAGACAGTAAAATAGGAGATAATAATCATATTTACAGTAAATTACGTTCATTTATAAGCTCTGAGAATCGTGTTTTTATAACGAATCGACCAATTATACAGAAATAAAGCAAGGATTTAAGTCTTGAAGACTAGAAAATAAATAAAGCATCTTATTTTCTTATTTATGTCACATCTTTTCTCCTTTAGTAAAAAGAAGAGATGGAGCAATTCAGCTTTAAATCGTCATATATGAAATCTGTTACACTTTTCAAGAGTACAATAGTTGTAATACACAACTAGGATAATTGACTATTGTGAATTTAATACATTACATAAATATCTATATGACGGGTGTATTATAACATATGTGATATTACACTTGAAAAACACAAATGTAATAAGTAATATTTAATATCGCAAACTGATGGTTTACAAAAATAATAGAGTAGGGGTTAACCCATATAATTATAAGCAATAAATATGTATATATCAATTACATACGACGATTAATCAAATTATTAAATTATATATTATATAAAATGAGCGACAAACAAATGTAATACAGCATTTACCATCAAAAAATAACCATATAATATGATAATAACTAGACAAATATATTATTTTATTAAACTTACGATAAACACCTATTTTACTCGTAATTTGTATTATAGCATTTGTAATGATGAATATTGTAATAACAGCATTTCATTTGTAAACTTTAAAATATTACATTTTTAATTTGCTTTTGTGATGTCATTTTTTTACTTTTGTAATTCAATAAATAACATGTACAATTGTAATAACACATAAACCATGAGTATAAAAGACAGGTTCAAAATGGTTATGGACCGGGAGAAACTGACAGCAGGAGCTTTTGCCGAGAGTATCGGCGTGGCCCAAGCCACCATTTCTCACATCTTGGGTCCGCGTAACAAATATCCAAGTACGGAAGTCATTCTCCGATTGCATCAACGATACAACGACATAAACTTGGAGTGGCTGCTTACCGGAAAAGGTAATATGAGTAATAATCCGGATTCACCCGAAAACGATGGATTCGACTATCCTTTATTCGCCGAGAATCCGGAAAATCTGTCCAACGGGCCGGAAGAATCTAAAAATCGCAAGGAAATTGCATTAGAGACAGCCCTAAAATCGCCTAAAGAGATTGTAAAACAAGAGATTATCTACAAAGAAAGACCTCCCAGAAAAATCACAGAAATAAGAATTTTCTTTGATGACAATACCTACGAGACTTTCAAACCGGAAAATTAAGGAATGAGAATGGAAATAGACTAACGCCCCGGCATAAAAAAGAAACGGGTTCATTTTATTCTGCACTCGGTTTACACTATCTTTGCACCCGAAAGAAAAACATCCCTCTTTATAGATATGAAAAAGTATATTTTAGATCTGACAGTGACAGAGAACCTCCGCTTGCATGCCAACTACGTGTTGTTGAAGCTGACTTCTCCATCCCCACTTCCGGAAATGCTTCCGGGACAATTTGCAGAGATTCGCGTGGACGGCTCGCCTACCACTTTTTTGCGCCGCCCCATCTCCATCAATTATGTAGATAGACAACGGAACGAGGTCTGGTTCTTAATCCAACTTGTAGGCGACGGAACCAAGCGATTAGGAGAAGCAAAAGCAGGCGATATAATCAATGTAGTGCTTCCGTTGGGAAACTGCTTCACAATGCCTGAAAAGCCCTCAGACAAGCTCTTATTGGTAGGTGGAGGTGTAGGTACAGCTCCTATGTTATATTTAGGCGAACAGCTCGCCAAGAAAGGTTGCAAGCCAACATTCCTGCTGGGTGCCAGAAGTGACAAAGATTTGCTTCAATTGGAACAATTTGCCGCCTATGGCGAGGTGTATACCACCACCGAAGATGGCAGCCACGGAGAGAAGGGATACGTAACACAACACTCCATATTAAATAAGGTGTGCTTTGAGCAGATATATACTTGCGGCCCCAAACCGATGATGATGGCAGTAGCAAAGTATGCCAAAAGTAAAGGCATCAGTTGCGAAGTATCTTTGGAAAATATGATGGCGTGCGGCATAGGCGCTTGTCTATGCTGTGTAGAAAATACCACGGAAGGTCATTTGTGCGTATGTAAAGAAGGTCCGGTTTTTAATATAAACAAACTATTATGGCAGATTTAAGTGTAAATATTGGTGAATTACAAATGAATAATCCGGTGATGACTGCATCCGGAACATTCGGATATGGTGAAGAATTCGCCGATTTCATCGAACTATCGCGAATAGGCGGTATTATTGTAAAGGGAACCACTCTTCACAAACGTGAAGGCAATCCATATCCGCGCATGGCAGAGACTCCTTCGGGTATGTTAAACGCTGTGGGACTGCAAAATAAGGGTGTTCATTACTTTGTTGAACACATCTATCCCCGCATCAAGGACATTCAGACCAACATGATTGTGAATGTTTCGGGTTCTGCCATCGAAGACTATGCCGAAACAGCCGCAATCATTAATGAACTTGACAAAATTCCTGCCATAGAATTGAACATCTCTTGCCCCAACGTGAAGCAAGGAGGAATGGCATTCGGTGTTACCGCCAAGGGCGCCGAAGAAGTGGTGAAAGCCGTGCGCTCAGTTTACAAAAAGACACTTATCGTAAAGCTCTCCCCGAACGTTACCGACATCACTGAAATAGCCCGCGCAGCCGAAAATGGCGGTGCAGACAGTGTTTCCCTCATCAATACCCTGCTGGGAATGGCTATAGACGCGGAACGCAGGCGTCCGATACTCTCCACTGTAACCGGTGGCATGTCCGGTGCGGCCGTGAAACCCATTGCCTTACGTATGGTATGGCAAGTAGCCAAAGCGGTAAAAATCCCCGTCATAGGCTTGGGAGGTATCATGAACTGGAAAGATGCTGTGGAATTCATGCTTGCAGGTGCCTCTGCCATCCAGATTGGTACGGCAAACTTCATTGATCCGGCGGTTACAGTGAAAGTGGTAGAAGGAATAAATGACTATCTTAACAGACACGGTTATCAGTCTGTAAAGGATATTATCGGTGCACTCGAGGTATAAAGAATAACTAGAGATCGCCATTCGCAATATATATTCATAAAAAAGGACATTCATTGACGAATGTCCTTTTTCTTTTTATTTACATCAGTAAACTTACTCTCCCAACAAATCCGGACGCAATCTACGGGTCCTTTCCAACGACTGTTGCAGCTCCCATTCCTTAATCTTGGCCTCATGTCCGGAAAGTAAAATATCCGGAACCTTCCATCCATTGTAATCAGCGGGACGTGTATAGACCGGTGCGGCCAGCAGATTGTCCTGAAAAGAATCTGAAAGTGCAGACTGCTCATCGGAAATCACTCCCGGAATGATACGGATGATGGCATCTGCCATGACAGCCGCCGCCAGTTCTCCGCCAGTCAACACATAGTCGCCGATACTGATTTCCTTGGTGATGAGATGCTCGCGAATCCGGTAATCTATCCCTTTGAAATGCCCGCAGAGAATGATGAGATTCTGGGCAAGGGAAAGAGTATTTGCCATCGGCTGATTGAACTGCTCACCATCGGGGGTCGTAAAGATAACCTCGTCATAATCCCGCTCGGCCTTCAAGGCGTTGATACACCGCTCTATCGGCTCTATCTTCATGACCATTCCGGCAAAGCCGCCAAACGGATAATCGTCTACACGACGGTACTTATCTTCCGTATAATCACGAAGATTATGGATATGTATCTCTGCAAGCCCTTTATTTTGAGCACGTTTCATGATGGAGCAGTTAAAGAATCCCTCAATCATCTCTGGCAAAACTGTGATAATGTCAATGCGCATATAACTTTATTTTAGCTATTTCAAGCTGCAAAAGTACAAATATTCGGGGAGAAACCCGTATTTTTGCGTTCAAACAATCCGAAAACCCTATGACTGTAAAAGAAAAAATAGACCAGCTCCGTGCGGAATTACACCAGCACAACTACAATTATTATGTGCTGAATGCTCCTGAAATATCCGACAAGGAGTTTGACGACCTGATGCGCGAGCTACAAGACTTAGAGAAAGAACATCCTGAATACCAAGATGATAATTCGCCCACGATGCGTGTAGGGAGTGATTTGAATAAGAACTTCACACAAGTGGCACACAAATATCCCATGCTTTCATTGGGAAACACCTATTCCGAAAACGAAGTGACCGACTTTTACGAACGGGTAAAGAAAGCGTTGAATGAGGATTTTGAAATCTGCTGCGAGCTGAAGTATGACGGTACTTCCATCTCGCTGACTTACGAGGATGGCAAACTGGTGCGTGCCGTCACCCGTGGCGATGGCGAAAAGGGCGATGACGTGACGGACAATGTAAAGACAATCCGAACGATTCCACTGGTCCTCCATGGGAATTATCCTAAATCATTCGAAATCAGAGGGGAAATCCTGATGCCCTGGGTGGTTTTCGAAGAACTGAACCGGGAAAAGGAAGCACGTGAGGAACCGCTTTTCGCCAATCCGCGCAACGCTGCTTCCGGTACCTTGAAGTTGCAGAATTCCGCCATCGTAGCATCCAGAAAGCTGGATGCTTATCTCTACTATCTATTGGGAGAGGAATTGCCCTGCGACGGCCATTACGAGAATCTGCAAGCCGCCGCCAGCTGGGGATTTAAAACATCAGAGCACACCAGAAAAGCCCACAGCCTGGAAGAAGTCTTCGAATACATCAATTATTGGGACACGGAGCGTAAGAACCTTCCGGTAGCTACTGATGGTATTGTACTAAAAGTCAACAGCTTGAGACAACAAAAGAATTTGGGATTCACAGCCAAGTCCCCCCGGTGGGCCATCGCATACAAATTCCAGGCAGAACGTGCACTGACACGCTTGAATAGGGTTACCTACCAAGTAGGACGTACCGGCGCAGTCACTCCGGTTGCCAATCTGGACCCCGTACAACTGTCCGGCACCATTGTGAAACGTGCCTCCCTGCACAATGCAGATATTATCGAGGGGCTGGACCTGCATATAGGCGACATGGTGTATGTGGAAAAAGGCGGTGAAATCATCCCCAAAATAACCGGTGTCGATAAGGATGCCCGCAGTATGCTTATCGGTGAAAAAGTGAAGTTCATCACCCATTGTCCCGAATGCGGCAGCAAACTGATACGTTTTGAAGGAGAAGCAGCCCACTATTGCCCCAATGAAACCGCTTGTCCTCCGCAGATTAAAGGGAAAATAGAGCATTTCATCAGCCGCAAAGCCATGAATATAGACGGACTGGGACCTGAAACAGTAGATATGTTCTACCGATTGGGGCTGATAAAGGATACTGCAGATTTATACCAGCTCAAAACCGATGACATCAAGAACCTGGAACGGATGGGCGAAAAATCGGCAGAAAACATAGTCAACGGTATTGCGGCAAGTAAAGAAGTGCCATTCGAAAGAGTGCTCTTTGCACTGGGCATACGCTTCGTGGGAGAAACGGTTGCCAAGAAGATAGCCAAGTCCTTTACGGACATCGAAGAACTGGAAAACGCAGACCTCGAAAAGCTGAAAAACATCGATGAAATCGGTGAAAAAATAGCGCAGAGCATTATAACCTACTTCTCCAATCCTGCCAACAGAGAGCTGGTGGAACGGCTGAAATCGAACGGTCTGCAACTCCACCGGACGGAAGAAGACCTCAGCGGATACACCGACAAACTGGCGGGCCAGTCCATTGTCATCAGCGGCGTATTCACCCACCACTCACGGGACGAATACAAAGAGATGATTGAAAAGAACGGTGGGAAAAACGTCGGCAGTATCTCCTCCAAAACCAGCTTTATCCTGGCCGGAGAAAATATGGGACCTGCCAAACTGGAGAAAGCGCAGAAACTGGGAGTAAAGATTATGAGCGAAGATGAGTTTTTGGCATTGCTATCCTAACAAATTTCCACAAAAAGCTTTTTTATGGCTTATATTTGTAGGGTAAATCGAAAAAATTCGTACTTTTGCGAGTCATTTAATTAGAGATTACTTTATAATACTCATGATACAGACAAGATTGAAAGGAATGGGGGTAGCGCTGATTACTCCATTTAAAGAGGATGAAAGCGTTGATTACGATGCGTTGATGCGTTTGGTAGACTATCAACTTCAAAACAATACCGACTTTTTATGTGTGCTCGGCACCACGGCAGAAACTCCGACTCTGACTGAAGAAGAGAAAAAGAAAATCAAGAAAATGGTCATCGAGCGGGTGAACGGAAGAATTCCTATCCTGCTGGGCGTAGGCGGAAACAACACCCGGGCCATAGTGGAAACACTGAAAAATGACGATTTCACCGGAGTAGATGCCATTCTCTCCGTTGTTCCATATTATAACAAGCCCTCACAAGAAGGTATATATCAGCATTATAAGGCCATTTCTGAAGCAACGGATTTGCCGATTGTGCTTTATAATGTCCCCGGTCGTACCGGCGTGAACATGAAGGCAGAAACAACCCTGCGCATTGCACGTGATTTCAAGAATGTGATAGCCGTCAAAGAAGCTTCGGGCGACATCACGCAGATGGATGACATCATCAAAAACAAACCGGCCAATTTCGACGTTATTTCGGGCGATGACGGCATCACCTTCCCTCTGATTACCCTGGGGGCCGTCGGCATTATCTCGGTCATCGGAAACGCGTTCCCACGTGAGTTCAGCCGTATGGTACGTCTGGCACTGCAAGGGGACTATGCCAATGCATTGACCATTCACCACAAATTTGCCGAATTATTCAAGCTTCTGTTTGTAGACGGCAACCCTGCCGGAGTAAAAGCCATGCTGAATGTAATGGGAATGATTGAGAACAAGCTCCGCCTGCCATTGGTGCCGACCAGAATCACTACTTTCGAAGCCATGCGCAAGATTCTGGATGAATTGAACATCAAATGCTAAGGTCTTATACCGCCCCTATAGGATATTAATTTCCAGTATACAACATATTAATATCAGATATGCAAGGAGTTAATTTTGTGGAAACACGGAATTAACTCCTTCTTTTTTTCCTATGTGACTATATTTATCAGTACAATAATCCCAAAACAGTCTACTGATTACGTTATAAAGCAAAAAGACATCTGGTTAAATCGAGAAAAAGACATCTCTAGCTCAATCAAGACAAGACTATTATTTCAGCTAATCTATTAGTTCACAACACTGAACACTTTGTTTCAGCAGAGAAAAACACTTTGTTTTTATATGATGGAACAAAGTGTTCTGTCAAGGGAAACAAAGTGTTCTCCATAATGAAACAAAGTGTTTAGTTAAGGGAAACAGTTTGTTTCATTATAGAGAACACGCGCCAGTGCCATACAAGGGGAGAACATCAACTATATGCCATTGCTGTAAAAACAAAGAACCTCCGCAAGTTTTCTTGCGGAGGTTCTTTGTGATCGCGACAGGATTCAAACCTGTAACCGGCTGATCCGTAGTCAGCTACTCTATTCAGTTGAGCTACGCGACCCTTAAAAAAATTATGAAAACTTGTGACCGCGACAGGATTCAAACCTGTAACCGGCTGATCCGTAGTCAGCTACTCTATTCAGTTGAGCTACGCGGCCTCTTTGTTTAACGGGTGCAAAGATACGTACTTTTTCCGAATTAGCAAACGATATACAAACTTTTTTTGAAGAAATTTATTCGACAAAGCGATAATTAAACAACTGCCAGCCGATGGTCATCCCCACATTCCACTCCCTTCTCGGTGAGCTATAATGATTTACATAAGCAGAGATGGCTCCGAAGGGCAAATGACAAATAACAGAAACTTCTCCCATATACTCAAAGCGGGAGAATGCTTTTCCATAATATGCTTTATTCAATGCATTCTTTTTTATCGGAAAAATCGGTGTAAAGCCATAAAATTCTGTCCGGAACTGGAACATGTCGTTCAAAACATATATGGGTTTGATACCGGCAGCCACATACTGGTTGGCACGAAAAGCTTCATTGTACATCAGTTTACTATGCGGAGTCGGTGCAAATTCTCCTGCCTGCATCATGGTTGCCGTATAATTCTCAGAGAAATTTTTCGACGAATACAGTGCTTCTGCCATCCATCCCAGGGTGAACTTCGGCCCCATTGTGTGATATGCCTCTTTCATATAAGAAATTTGCAACCATGATTGCCGTTCTTGCGGAGAAGGACTGTACCCTTCTTGCGGATTCCCCGGTTCAAATCTTTCCCTCCCGGTAAATACCTGGGCTATCAGTTTCTCCAGATAGCCTTTTGTCGCGTATTGCCGCGTATTCAGGGTACTCCCATAGAAACCGATGGAACCTCCCAAAAGTTTGTAGGTACTTCTGTCCGAACGGTCCTTATCGAAATCTATTACGCTGGATTGAAAGTAGTTATCTTCCAGTTGGCCATATCCCAGACTGAACTCCGCACGCTTATTGGCCAAAAACGGCAAGGCAACCATCAACTTCACAAAACGTTCGTCCTTTGAATTGAATGAAGGTTTGTCATTCCTGGAAAACAGCTTGTCCTTCTTGTAGTAATCGAAGGTACTGATTGAAGCAATAAAACGAAAGGACGTAGATATGTGGGTAGGCAAATCAATCTTACCCATCAACTGGGCATTATTATAAATCTTACCCAACTGACCGTCAAAAGTGATTTCCTTGGAATAATAATTCAAGTTCTGATATCCTATTCCCAAATAGATTTGATTTGAGCTCGTGGTAGAGACACTGCCCCCCAGACGCACGGAAAAATTATCCTCCATCTTCACCTTCAAATGCAGCTCATACAAATCGGATTCCGAATCATACACAGCATGAGGAACTATTTCCGAAATCATATTATCTGCCAGCAAACGAAAATACCCGCGCTTCAAGTCTTCATAAGTAAAGACTTCATGCTCTTCATCATGGAACTCTTTTTTGATGTAGGCTTGCTGTTGGGCATTCGCCCCTTCAATAATAATATCCCGAAAACGGAATTGAGGCAGGTTACTCCGGAAGACAAGGCGCCTCAAACGCACATTATCAGCATTCACCCTACGGTGAACACGGCTTTTGATGGAATCCATCATATTAAGAGTACGGTTGTAGCCTATATCGTGCAATTCCTGCAGACGGTCAAAATCCAGCAGGTTGACATCATCGTACTTGAAGGTCATGACTATGCCCAATGAGTCCGGAATGGAATAATCGGTCTTCTGCATAATCATATTCTCCAATTGGCTCATCAGGTCATTCTCCTTCGGCTTACCGGGATTTGCCGCCACCACACTGCCAATGATGACATCCGGATGAAAATCCTCCCGCATCACATCCGTAGGGAAATTATTGTAAATGCCGCCATCATAAGCAAGCGTACTGTCTATTTCTATCGGTTTGAAGACAAATGGAAAGCTCATGGAAGCACGTACCGCATCTCCCAAATCCCCTTTACTCAATACCAATGGCTTTTTATTGTACACATCGGATGCTATACAGCGAAAAGGAACAAACAGTTTGTTGAAATTACCGCCACATGCAGCCGTAGCACGTGCAAACAATTCCACAAATACCAGGTTCATCTGTATGGGGTTGACCATGCTTGTGGGAAGTATCTGGGGCTTTATATGCAGCGAGTCCCTAAAAGCAAAACGGATATTAAAAAATTCCGGTGAAGGACGATTCTTCTTAAAATAATACTCGTATTTAGGCTCCACTTTGCCCGAATACCAACGCTTAAAGTCGGGAGAGCGCAACAGCGCCTCCATATCGTCCGGGGAATACCCCATAGCATACAGAGAACCGATGATAGCTCCCATAGAGGTTCCGGTTATATAATCAATGGGGATATTATTCTCTTCCAAAGCCCGGATAATGCCTATATGAGTCATGCCTTTTGCTCCACCGCCACTCAGTACAAGCCCCACTTTCTGAGCTTGTAAAATAAAGCCACATAGAAGAAACGAAAAAAACAATAAAACTCTTTTCATAACTATGCTATTCCGAGTAAGATAAATGTTCATTGCCCCAAATATAAACAATAGTTTCTAAAAATGCCGTATTCAACGAAGAAAATCACACCCTAATTGGTGAAAATGAATAAAAAAAGGGTATTGCGACTCCGAAGAATCACAATACCCTTGCATATATTAAATGCAAATTTAAAGGGGCTTATTTTATCAGGTCAATGCTTCTCTTGACAAAGTTGTTCAAAGCTTCACCTTTCAACATACCATTCTGCAGCAGTGCCAAATCTATCAGTTGACGGACAACCTTATTCTTGGCAGCATAATCGGCGAAGATGCCTTCTTTCTGTGTTTTCAGTTCGTCCCACTTCTTATCCAGCTCATTCACTTTATCCTTTTCGGCAGTCGGTATATCCTCATCTTTCTTGCCTTCCTGCTTCTTTTTCAGGTCAGTACGCTGCTTGTTCACTTCATCCATCTCTGCCTGAACCGGAGCAACGGCAGCAGCACATTCCTTATCTTCATCTGCCAGAACTTCTTTTACCAGCTTATGGTCTGAATTCAATACCAGGTTAAACATATCCGGCATTTCGCCATAGAAGCTCATTCCAGCCTGGATATTCGCCATTTCCTTCATACGGCGCATGTACTCGCTCTGAGTTATCATGATAGGAGTGGCATTTTCGCCCAAAGCCTGCGCCGTGATGTTGAACTCCGTCTTATCCATCTTGGGCAACTGGCTCTTGAAGATGGAAGAAAGAACTTCCTGCTTGCCGGCTTCCAACGCTTCGTTCTTCTTGTCTTCCTTGACAATCAGATTATCAATAATATCGCTGTCTACACGAGTGAAGCGAACCTTTTCGAACTTCTGTTCCAACATGCTCACCACCGCAATGTCCAGCTGTCCATCCATCAACAGCACATTGTATCCTTTATTCGTAGCGGCCTCTATGTAGCTGTATTGTTCATCTTTATTGTTGGCATACAGATAAATCAGATTTCCATCCTTATCCGTCTGGTTATCTTTAATCAACGTCTTATACTCTTCGAAAGTATAATATTTGCTGTCTGTATCGGTGAAAAGGGCAAAATCCTTGGCTCTATCATAGAAATCTTCCTGCGTAAGCATTCCGTAGTTGATGAAGATTTTCAAGTCATTCCACTTTTCCTCAAACTGTTTACGGTCATTCTTGAAGATAGACTGCAAACGGTCTGACACCTTCTTCGTGATATATGTAGAAATCTTCTTCACGTTGGCATCGCTCTGCAAATAAGAACGGGAAACGTTCAATGGAATGTCCGGTGAATCGAGCACACCATGCAGCAGGGTCAAGAAGTCGGGAACAATACCTTCCACCGAATCCGTCACATATACCTGGTTGCAATAGAGCTGAATCTTATTCTTGTTCAACTCGATGTTGCTCTTCACTTTGGGGAAGTACAGAATACCGGTAAGGTGGAACGGATAATCCACATTCAGATGAATCCAGAATAAAGGTTCGTCGGACATAGGATAAAGGTCACGGTAGAACTTCTTATAATCTTCATCTTTCAATTCGCTGGGTTTCAGCGTCCACAACGGGTTGGAATCATTGATGATATTATCCTCGGCAGTTTCAACCTGCTTGCCGTCTTTCCATTCTTTCTTCTTGCCGAATGCAACCGGGATAGGGAGGAAGCTGCAATACTTCTTCAACAAAGAGGAAATGCGCGCTTCTTCAAGGAATTCCTTGCAGTCATCGTCTATGTAAAGAACGATATCCGTACCACGTTCTGCCTTATCAGTGTCTTCAATCGTAAACTCCGGACTGCCATCGCATGTCCACTTTACAGCCTGGGCGCCTTCCCGATAGGATTTAGTGATGATTTCGACTTTCTTGGCAACCATAAAAGCCGAATAGAAACCCAATCCAAAATGGCCGATGATGGCGTTGGCATCGTTTTTATATTTCTCAAGGAAGTCATTGGCGCCAGAGAAAGCTATCTGGTTAATATACTTGTCTATTTCTTCAGCCGTAAGACCTATACCATGGTCGGACACCGTAATGGTATCTTTTCCCAGCGAGACATGTACGGTTAAATCGCCAACTTCACCCTTGAACTCACCGATAGAGGAGAGTGTTTTCAGCTTCTGTGTAGCATCAACCGCGTTAGAAACCAACTCACGGAGAAAAATTTCATGATCACTATACAAGAACTTTTTAATGACGGGGAAGATATTCTCAGTAGTTACCCCAATATTACCTTTTTGCATACTACATTTATATTTTTTAGATTTATATTTTTAATTATTCCGGCAGATATAGCACAAAAAAAATGCCAGCCCATAAGGACTGACATTTTGACGGTTTTTATAAAGAACTGCTTATGCCTTCTTGATGCTCAGCTCATCTTTTTCTTTGTCTACTGATACATTTACCGTATCACCCGGCTGTAACTCTGCCGCCACTATCAGCTCGGAAAGTCCATCCTCCAAGTGGTTCTGAATGGCACGCTTCAATGGGCGCGCACCAAACTGTACATCGTACCCTTTCGAAGCAAGGAATGTCTTTGCATCATCCTCCACAACCAGCTTGTAACCAATTGCTTCAACCCGTTCGTACAAGCCTTTCAGCTCAATGTCCACAATCTTTGTGATAGCCTCCAAGGAGAGCTGGTCGAAAGTAATGATTTCATCCAAACGATTCAAAAATTCGGGAGCAAAAGTCTTGTTCAGAGCCTTTTGTATCACACTGCGCGAATGTTCATTGTCATCCGTGCGGTTTTGCGCCGCAAAACCTACGCCACGGCCAAACTCCTTCAACTGCCGCGTACCGATATTGGAGGTCATAATGATAACCGTATTCTTGAAATCGATGGTTCTGCCATAATTGTCAGTCAAACGACCTTCATCCAGTACCTGGAGCAAGATGTTGAACACGTCCGGATGGGCTTTCTCAATCTCATCCAGCAAGACAATGGAATACGGCTTGCGACGCACCTTTTCAGTCAACTGGCCGCCTTCCTCATAGCCCACATATCCCGGAGCGGCACCAATCATACGAGATACGGTGTATTTCTCCATATACTCGCTCATATCGATACGTATCAAGGCATCGGCAGAGCCAAACATATATTTTGCCAATTGCTTTGCCAAATGCGTCTTACCCACACCAGTAGGGCCAAGGAACATAAAAGTTCCGATGGGATGGTTCGGGTCTTTCAACCCTACACGGCTACGCAAGATTGCTTTGGTAAGTTTCTCTATCGCAGCATCTTGAGCTATCACCTTCGCCTGTAGTTCTTCCTTCATTCCGGCCAGTTTAAGTCCTTCTGCCTGCGCCATGCGCTGTACGGGTACACCGGACATCATTGAAATAACATTGGCTATTTCCTCTTCACCTACCGTTTGGCGGTCATCCTTCAAACGGGCTTCCCACTCAACCTTCATCTCCTCCAAGCGGACAGAAAGTTCCTTCTCACGGTCGCGGTAGCTGGCAGCCAGCTCAAAATTCTGTGACTTTACAGCTTCAGCCTTCAGGCTACGTGCCTCTTCAATCAGCTTTTCCTGTTCCTCAATTTCTTTCGGAACATTAATATTCGTCAAATGCACACGCGAACCCGCCTCGTCCAAAGCATCAATAGCTTTATCCGGGAAGTTGCGGTCGGTTATATAGCGTGCTGACAACTTGACACATGCTTCCAAGGCTTCATCCGTGTAGCTCACGTTATGATGGTCTTCATACTTCTCCTTGATATTCTTCAATATCTGAAGCGTTTCTTCAGCTGTGGTAGGCTCTACAATCACCTTTTGGAAACGACGTTCCAAAGCACCGTCTTTCTCGATATTCTTTCTGTATTCATCGAGAGTGGTAGCTCCAATACACTGTATTTCACCACGCGCTAAAGCTGGTTTCAGCATATTGGCAGCATCCATGGAACCGGCAGCAGCACCGGCACCTACAATCGTATGGATTTCATCGATGAAAAGGATGACATTCGGATTTTTCTGCAACTCGTTGATGATAGAGCGGATACGTTCCTCAAACTGACCACGGTATTTTGTTCCCGCCACCACAGAGGCCATATCAAGCATCACCACGCGCTTTTCAAACAAAATGCGCGAAACTTTCTTTTGCACAATACGCAATGCCAAACCCTCTACGATGGCAGATTTTCCGACTCCAGGTTCACCGATAAGCACCGGATTGTTCTTCTTACGGCGGCTCAAGATTTGCGCCAGACGTTCAATCTCGCGTTCGCGACCCACAACCGGGTCCAGCTTGCCTTCTTCGGCAGCCCGCGTCATGTCTACGCCGAAATTGTCCAGCACAGGAGTATCATTGGACGGCTTTCTGGATGCAGCCTGTGCAGCCGAAGCCGAACCAGCTCCCCCAGTACGGGAGGAGCGGGACATATTCATATCTTCTTCATCCTCTTCATCATCCTCGGTGAATCCCATTCCCGCATTCGGATTGGTCGATTTCATCGAAAGCTGTTCAAATACAGCCTGATAATCCACCCGGTGTTCTTCCAAAACAGTTGCAGCAAGATTGTCGCCATCTTTCAAGATAGCCAGCAATACATGTTCCGTATCGGCAGTTGCACTTTTCAGCAAACGCGCTTCAAGCATACACATCTTCAATATCTTAGCCGTCATCGGGGACAAGGGCACTTCAGCGTCCGGCAAGAGAGTATCGTCCTCGGCATCCTTTAGGAAACCCTCCAGACGACTTTTTACTCGTTTTAAATCTATATCAAGTTTCAACAATATTTCAATAGCTTTTCCTCCGCCATCACGCAGCATGCCGAGCAGAAGGTGTTCCGGACCAATATAGCGATTTCTCAATCGATTGGCTTCTTCCTTGCTATAAGTAATTATGTCTGAAACTCTTTGTGAAAATTGATTGTTCATATTTTATAATTCTCCTCAATTAAAAAGGTTATCCACGACAAAGATACGCATTTATTAATTCAGCGTATCATATTTAACTGATTTAATAGTATACAAATCCCGTGCCATAAATTTCAAATCTGTTTTTCCACTTTATACCTTATATATTAATAGCAATTTGGTGAGGAAGGGAGGGAGTACTTCCATATTTATGTTGCAGGCAACAAAGTTTATGGAGGAAAACTTTTGTATATCGTAAAAAAGCAGTACTTTAGCGTGGTTTTTCACGAACCCGAAAATGTATAATTAATAATCTTTTTAAATGCTTGAACAAGACAGAATTATAAAGATTAACATCGAGGAGGAAATGAAGTC